>Ga0209062_1000212_pt1 | contig 221391 bp, 239 predicted proteins | sample Coa_R2_2_FD_187158 | JGI IMG/M metagenome (GOLD analysis project Ga0209062, IMG submission 187158) | Surface soil microbial communities from Centralia Pennsylvania, which are recovering from an underground coalmine fire - Coalmine... | ecosystem: Environmental > Terrestrial > Soil >... | reverse complement strand
CGCGGGGATCGGCGTCTCGCTCGTGCCGCGCTCGGTCCAGACACTGCACAGCGCCGGCGTCGCCTATCGGCCGCTGCGCGACGCGACGGCCGCGGTCGAGATGGCCGTCGCCTGGCGCCGCGACGACTCCTCCCCGCTGCTCCGCCAGTTCCTCGCCGTCGCCCGCGCGGCGGCTGATGCCAATGGCGCAGAAGCGCCGGGCCGGCGCGGGCGAGCCGCCACGCGCCCGCGCCTCCCGCGGGCTACCGCGTGAATGCCTGGATCTGCTCGCGCAGCGCCGAATAAGCTGTCATGAGCCGCGCGGGGTCGCCCAGCTCGAAGTCGGCCGGGGCGGGCGCCGGCCAGGCCGTCGTGCCCATGAAGGCGAAGCTGCCGCCTGGCCGCACGCGCGAGACGTGGAACGTGCCGCCCGGCACGAGAAGCTGCGGCCGTATCCCCGCCGCCAGGTCCGTGCCGACCGTCTGCACCTCGCCGTGGCCGTCGGCGTACAGCAGCAGCACCTCCAGCGGGTCGCCACTGTAGTGGTGGTACACCTGGTCGGCGCGGAGGCCGTCAGGCTCATGGTGTTTCTCCCGCTAGGGATGGCCGGCGGCCTTCGTCTCCCACAGGTACAGCGGCGTGTGGTCGGGATCGTGGAAGAAGGCGAAGCGCACGCCCTCGCCCTGCGTCGGCGGCGCGAACTCGACGCCGCGGGCGCGGAGCGTCGCCATCGCGGCTTCCAGGTCGTCCACCTGCAAGCCCAGCGACATGCCGCCGGCACCGCCTGGCTGCGGCCCGTGGGGGCCGGCGGCGTGCAGGCCGATGTTCACGCCGGGCGCCTCGATCTCCGCCCAGCCGTCGCCCGCGCGCATCTTCAGCGTGAGCCCGAGCGTCTCGGTGTAGAAGCGCACCGCGCGGTTGAAGTCCGACACCATCACGGTCAAGTTGCCACCCGTATACATACTGTCCCTCCTGCCTGGTCTCCCGGCGAGGGTAGCGGTGCGGCACGCCCCGACGCAACCGACGGCGGCGCGGGCTAGCACCGCAACCTGTATGACGCGTTGGCCCGTCCGGGAGCGGGTTTGCTACACTCCGGCTAGCCGGCCCGCGCGGCGGGTCGCCCAAGACCCTGCCGGAGGAGGCCGCCCGTGCCCGTCGATCCCGATCTCTTTCGCGGTACCCTGTCCAACTGGGCCAGCGGCGTAACCGTCGTCACCTCCCGCCACGACGATGAGCTACGCGGCATGACCGCCAGCGCGTTCTGCTCGCTGTCGCTGGACCCGCCGCTCGTCCTGGTCTGCATCGACCGCAGCGCCATCATGCACGAGGTCGTCGCCAAGAGCAACATCTTCGCCATCAACATCCTGGCCCGCGAGCAGGAAGAGGTGTCGCGCGTCTGCGCCAGCCGCCGCGTCGAGGAGGCGCGCCGGCTCGAGGGCATCCCGTACCATACCGAGGTCACCGGCTCGCCCGTGCTCGATCACGCTATCGGCTACCTCGACTGCCGCGTCGAACACGCCTACGAGGGCGGCGACCACACGATCTTCGTCGGCCGCGTCGAGGCGGCCGGCGCCCGCGACGGCGAGCCGCTGCTGTACTTCCGCAGCGCCTACCGCACGCTCGCGGACTGACCCATGCGCCTGCCCGACCGCGTGCTGGTGACGGACGTGGGGCCGCGCGACGGCCTCCAGTCCGAGCCGGCCTTCATCCCCACCGAGCGCAAGGTGGCGATCGTGGACGCCCTCAGCGCCGCGGGCGTCGGCCGCATCGAGGTCACCAGCTTCGTCAGCCCCCGCGCCGTGCCCCAGATGGCCGACGCCGAGGCCGTGCTGGCGCGGATCGCGCGCGCCCCCGGCGTGCGCTACAGCGCCCTCGTCCCCAACGCCCGCGGCGCCGAGCGGGCGCTCGCGGCGCGCGCCGACGAGCTGAACGTCGTCACCTCCAGCACCGAGACGATGAACCAGCGCAACCTGCGCATGACCATCGCCGACTCGATCGCCGCCTGCCGCGAGATCGTGCGGCTGGCCGCGCCGGCCGGCGTGCCGGTGGCCGGCGTGGTGAGCACGAGCTTCGGCTGCCCCTACGAGGGCCCGGTCACGGTCGCCCAGGTGTTCGCCGTCGTCGAGCGCCTCGTGGACGTGGGGGTGAGCGAGGTGTCCCTGGCCGACACGATCGGCGTGGCGAACCCCCGCCAGGTCGAGGCGCTGGTGGACGCCGTGCGGGCGCGCTGGCCGACGCTCGTCCTCGGGCTGCACTTCCACGACACGCGCGGCCTCGGCCTGGCCAACGTGCTGGCCGGCTTGCAGGCGGGCGTGGCCCGCTACGACGCCTCGGTCGCCGGCGTGGGCGCCTGCCCCTTCGCGCCCGGCGCCACCGGCAACATCTGCACCGAGGATCTGGTCTACATGCTAGACGAGCTAGGGGTTGCTACGGGGGTCGACCTCGCCGCCCTCATCGCCGCCGCCCGCCTCATGCGCGACGCCGTCGGCCACGACGTGCCTAGCCGCATGCTCCGCGCCGGCCCCCGCCCGCAGCTCCCCGCCGCGTCCTGACGCGGCCGCGCTACTGCTCGCACGCCAGCGCGCGACCGCGCTCCCACTTCACACTCTCGTCGTGCATTGGTCCTCACTCCTGTTTCTGGATGGGTTGCTCCGGTCGTCCTGCGAACCCGGCCAAGCCGGGCGCTGCCCGCGCGTGCCTATCCTGCGGCCATGTGCCGATGGCCATCGCCGATACGTTCCGTGTAGTCCGTACTGCACATGCTGGCTCAGCGATCTCGCGTGGCGGAGCGGTTGGCGCGAGTGGCCAGGAACCCGGCGCTGGTAGTGACGATCAGCGCCCAGAAGCGCAGCTCGCCTTGCCAGTCCACCGCATAGTGTCCGGTGAGGGCTGCCCACACCTTGAACACCAGGATCAGGCCAAGAACGACCCAGGCCCCGGCAAACACTCGCGTCGCGACGCTCCACTTGTCCATCGGCGCTTCCTCCCGCAACAGGCTCTGGATGCTCTGCTACTGCTCAGTGTAGGCGGGGGGCCGCCGTGGCGCTGTGCGTACCATCACAGCGTTGGCGTGGATACCTTCACTGAGGGGGTTGGGACCGATTGCCAGCGGGAGGGGCGAGCGCCGCGCGTCAGCCAACGGCACCAACGGTGGGGGCGATCCGCTCGGGGCGCTGCCACTGCTTCAGCGGCCGGCCGTCGGCGAGCGCCTGCAGCTCCCGCTCCCAGATCTTGCGGATCAGGATGATGCCCACGTCGGAGCGGCCCAGGCGCTCGGCGCGGCGGTCCGCGATCGCCCCCTGCCCCACCTGGGCAACCGTGTCCTGGATGTTGACCACGTTCGGGTGGTCCTTGATCGCGTCGATCGCCAGCTCGCCGCGCAGCACCCGGCCCGCTAGCTCCTCCACCGACCCGGCCGCCTCGCGGACGGCCTCCCGCTCCTGGAGCAGCCGGCGGTAGCGCTCCGCCGCCTCGCCCGTCAGGAACGCCAGGTCGAGGTTGAAGCTGCGGTAGGCGCCGTCGTCGATCGGCACGCGCCAGGCCAGCGCCTCCTGCCAGCGCGTCTCCGCGGGATCGTCCGGCGGGCTCGTGCGGCGCGTCATGTTCGGCATGCAGAACTGCACGGTACGCACCGTGCCGCCCCGCCGCGTGGCGTGGATGGCGACGCCCCAGGGCGTCTCCTCGGCCGCGACCGTCGGCACGCCGATCAGCCCGTTCTCGGTGAACGCTGAACGGCGGTGGACGAACGCCAGGTGGACCGGATCGTGGCTGTTCTCGAGCGCGTTGAAGTAGTTGCAGGCGCGCACGTAGCTCGTCGCCGTGAGCACCCCCTCCGCCTCCAGCTCGGGCCAGCGGGGGAACGCGGGCGCCTCGCCCTCGCCGAGGTAGGCGAACACGATGCCCAGGTACTCCTCGGTCGGATAGCTGCGGATCTTCACCTTGGACGGGAAGCTCGTGTCTTCGGCCGGCATCTCGACGCACTGGCCGGAGGCGTCGTACTTCCAGCCGTGATAGAAGCAGCGGAGGCAGGCGCCCTCCACCCAGCCGGTCGAGAGCTGCGTCCCGCGGTGCGCGCAGCGCGGCGCCACCACCTGCGGCTGCCCGCCCTCGCCCCGGTACAGCGTGAAGTCCTCGCTCATCACGCGGATGGGCTTCGCATGGCCGGCGGGCAGGTCGGCGGCCAGCGCCACCGGCTGCCAGAACATTCGCAGGTAGCGGCCGGCCAGCGTCCCCGGCCCCGTGTACTCGAAGGCGGTCGGGTCGGTGGTCGGATCGCCAGAACGCGGCTGGGGCTCCGTGGCGGCCATGCTTGCCCTCCCTCACACGGTCGTGCGCGCGTCGCTACGATTTCTTGAGCAGGCGGATGAGGTCGGCGCGCAGCGGCTCGAACCGCGCCTCGTCGTTCTGCAGGAAGAACTCCAGGTCGCCCTCGTAGAAGCGCGTCACGCCGGCCTGGAGCCGCTCCACGTCGGCGGCCGTGTGCGAGCCGGGGACGTGGAGGTTGTCCATCCGCGTCGCGGCATAGATCGTGTCCTGCGCCTCGCGCGTCAGCAGGTAGTTGATCCAGAGCTTCGCCGCGGCGGGATGCACGGCGTTCTTCGGCACCGCCATGTAGATCGGCTTCAGCAGCGGCGCGTCGCTGGCGACCATGAAGTCGAGCGGCGCTCCCGCCTGCTTGAGCTTCAGCGTGTCGCCGTGGCTGCAGTCGAGCGCAAAGACGTCGAACTCGCCGCTCGCCAGCCGCTGCTTCTCGTTGCAGCGCAGCACGCCGGCCACCTGGTCGGCGAACTGCGCCATGTAGTCGCGCACGCGCTGCTCGCCCCACAGGTCCGGCATCGACAACTGGTCGAAGCCGGCGGCGGCGTTCTGGCCCGCGATGCGCCCCTTGTACTGCGGCTTCAGCAGGTCTTGCAGGCTGTGCGGCACCTCGTCGGGACGCAGGCGCGCGCTGTTGTAGGTGATGCCGATGACGCTGGACTGGATCGGCACCGCCACGCCGCCCCCCGCGATAAGCGCGCTGTCCTGGATGGCCGGCGCCCAGTCTTGCCAGTCCACGCGCTCCAGCGCCCCGGCCTGCGCGAGCGCTGCGATGTGGTTGCCGTAACCCAGCACCACGTCGGTCGTCGCCGGGCGGCCGGCCTGGTACTCCTGCAGCAGCCGCTGCACGATGTTGCTCATGCTGGGGCCGGGCGTGAAGCTGACCGGCAGGCTCAGCCCGTAGTAGCGAGCGAACCCCGCCGCCAGGCCCTGCTGGCTGTCGCTGCCGCCCACCGAGCCCTCGCCCCACACCAGCGACAGCCCGCCCTCCTTGCGCCCCGCCTCCACGAGCGCCTGCGCCGCCGGCGCCAGCGCCGCGCGCGGCGCCGGCTCGGCGACCGGCACCGCTGCCGGCCCCGGCGCTCGCCCCGCCGCCGTCGGCGCGCAGGCGATCACGGCCAGGCACATAGCGGCGAGCAAGCTGCGCACGAAGGGGGTCACCGCTCGATCCGCATCACGAGGCCCCCGCGGGCCGGAGCGCCGCGCGCACCGCGGGCGCGACCTCGCGGCCCCATAGCTCCACCGCACGCAGGCCCGCCGCGTGGTCCAGCCCGCCGAAGTGGAACGTCAGCCCCAGGTCGGTGATGCCGAACGTCTCCGCCAGCCAGCGCACCGTGGTCGCGCACGCCTCGACGTCGCCCGCGATCAGGCGCCGCTCGGCCACCATGTTGTCCCATTGCAGCATGCGCTCCCGCTGCGCCGCCTGCTCCGCCCGGCCGGGCACGTCCGCCAGCTCCTGCATGATGAAGCCGCGCCAGTTCGCCCAGGCCGGCTCGGCCTGCGCGCGCGCCTGCGCGCTCGTCTCCGCCACGTGCGCCGGATACATCGCCAGCACTCGCCCGCGGCCCGCGTGACCCGCCGCCGCTCGCGCCTCGTGGTACAGCCGGATGCGCCCGGCCGTCGCCTCGGGCGGGAACAGCCACGGCAGCGTCATCAGGTCGTAGCCCTGCTCGCCCACCCAGCGAAAGCTCTCCGGGTCGAGGTTCGCCGTGACCCAGATGGGCGGCCGCGGCTGCTGGAGCGGGCGCGGCAGCACGGTCACGTCGCGGGCCTGATAGTATCGGCCCTCAAAACTGACCCGCTCCTGCGTCCAGGCGCGGTCGATCAGCGTGACGGCTTCCTTCATGTGGTCCTGAGCGTCGTCCCAGCCGAGGCCGAAGCCGCGGTAGCCGGAGTGCATCATGCCGCGCCCGGCGCCGAACTCCAGCCGCCCGCCGCTCAGCACGTCGAGCATGGCGAAGTCCTCGGCGATGCGCAGCGGCTGGTGCAGCGGCAGGATCGACACCGAGCTGCCCAGGCGCAGGCGGCGGGTGCGGGCGCTGAGCGCGGTGAGCAGCATTTGCGGGCTCGGCGTCATCCCGCCGAAGTAACGAAAATGGTGCTCCGTCGCCCACACGGCGTCGAAGCCCACCGCCTCCGCGGCCTCGACCTGCTCGAAGTAGCGGCTGTATACGTCCGCCGCCGTGCCATCCAGCTCCGGCACGTACGTATTCAGAATGTAGTAGCCAAACTGCACCGCGCTACTCCTTCTCGCAGGGCCACCCGCCAGCCGGCCGCGCCCCACCATTCATGCCCACGACGATCGGGCGGCCGACGGCTTCCCGCCCGCTACCCCCGGCGCTGCCGGCACCGGCGCCACCATTCATTCATGCCCACGACGATCGGGCGGCCGACGGGCCAGATCGTAGGGTAGGGCCTCGTCCCCCGCCGCCCGGCCGGGTAACTGGCACCCGCTTCCAGGCCCTGGCAGACGTAGGGCAGGGGCTCGTCCCCTGCCGCCCGGCGCTCGGCCACCACAACTGCGCGGCGGGGCACACGCCCCCCACCCTACCTCTGTTACGCGGCAACCGCCCCCGGCTCCGGCCTCACGCCTGGCGCGGGAAACCGCCCCGCTCGGTGAGGGAAGTGTAGAGAACTGGCCCCGGCCGTGCCAGGCGCGCGCGGCCGCATCCCCTATAATTCCGGTCGTGGTACTGCTGAGCGTCCTCGACCAGTCGCCCATCCGCCGGGGCATGACGCCGTCCGACGCCATCCACGAGACGCTGCGCCTGGCCGAGGCCGTGGACCGGCTCGGCTACCATCGCTACTGGCTCGCCGAGCACCACTCCAGCGGCTCCCTCGCCGGCCCCAGCCCCGAGGTCATGATCGGCCAGGTGGCCGCGCGCACGGCGCGGCTGCGCGTTGGCTCCGGCGGCGTGCTCCTCCAGCACTACAGCGCCCTCAAGGTCGCCGAGAACTTCCGCGTGCTGGAGACGCTCTACCCTGGCCGCATCGACCTCGGCATCGGCCGCGCGCCCGGCAGCGACCCGCGTACCGCCCAGGCGCTCGTCCAGGGGCCAGGCGCGCTCGGCATCGAGTACTTCCCCCACCGCGTCGCCGACCTGCTGCGCTTCCTCCACGACGACCTGGAGCCCGACCACCCATTCCACGGCGTCCACGCCATGCCCACCGGGCCAACGGCGCCCGAGGTCTGGCTGCTCGGCTCCAGTGCCGAGAGCGCCTCCTACGCCGCGGCGCTCGGCACGGCCTTCTCCTTCGCCCACTTCATCAACTGGGAGGGCGGCGCGCAGGTCACGCGCGCCTACCAGCGCGCCTTCCGCCCCTCGCGCTACCTCGCCGCGCCGCGGGCCAGCGTCGCCGTGTTCGTCGTCTGCGCCGACACCGCGCAGCAGGCCGAGCGGCTCGCCCAGAGCCGCCTCATGTGGTCGCTGCGCCTCGGCTTTGGCGAGCGGCGCCCCTACCCCTCCGTTGCCGATGCCGAAGCCCACCTGTACACGGTCGAGGAGCGCGCCCGCATGGCGCACACCCGCAAGGGACTCGTCGTCGGCGCCCCCGAGCAGGTGCGCGCCCAGCTCGAAGCGCTCGCCGCTGACTACGCGGTCGACGAGCTAATCCTCCTCACCATCACCGAGGACTACCCCTCGCGCCTCCGCTCCTACGAGCTAGTCGCCCAGGCCTTCGCCCTCCCCTGCGTCTCGCCGAGCTAGAGCAACTGGCGGGCAAGGAGTCGCCATCGGCGCGGCGCGCCAGCCGCGCGCCAGCGTATAATCGGCCACCGCGCGGTGAGACGCGCTCGGGCCGGCGCAGGGCCGGCGGCCGTGGCGCGGCAGGAGGAGGCAGCAATGGCGGACATTCGAGGCGTGGGCACGCCGATCACCTACTCGGACGACAACCCCATCTCAGAGTGGATCGACAAGCTGCGGCTGGAGCACCGCGCCACCGCGCGCGAGCCGCGCGACCAGGCCGAGCGTGAGCTGCTGGGCCGCTGGCTGGCCTACCGTGGCCGCTTCGAGCTGGACCACATCGTCGGCTCCGCCTGCTACGCCTACAGCCACTTCGAGATGGACGACGAGTGGAAGTTCATCCTGGCCGACCACATCCGCACCGAGGCGGGTCACGGCTGGGGCTACGTCAAGCAGGGCGACTACGTCGACCCCACCCGCGACCACACGAAGCCCGACCCCGAGTTCGCCGAGGAGCACGGCCTGCTGCCCCGCGTCGAGCACGCCGCGCTCATCCGCCGCGATTTCCTCAGCTATCTCATGGCCGGCAACCTTTGGCCCTACGGCCACACCACCGCGGTCACCATCGGCGGCATCCTCATTACGACGCCGCGGGTGCTGGACTTCGAGGACAAAGTGGTCCATGCCGAGGAGCGCGGCCACCACGACGCGGCGCTCCAGAAGCTGCACGACTACGTGTGGCAGCTCATCGACGAGTTCGGCGAGGAGCCGATCCGCAAGCGCATCGCCGCCATCGACGCGGCGTCGCTGAACGCCCGCTCGCGCACCGTCTTCGACCCGCCGCAGCGCGAGTTCCTGAAGAAGCACTTCAACTCGACCTGCGAGAACGTGAAGAAGTTCTTCGAGTGGCGCGAGTACCTGTACCTCAACGTCCTCGGCTTCCCGCCCGAGCCGGTCCACATCAAGACCTGGCCGCCGGAGATCCCCCAGAACCAGCCGGTGGCGGTGTAGGGATGGCGATCAACGGCACCGCGGGGGCCGGCGCCCCAGCGCTCCAGTTCGGCATCTTCGACTGGCTCGACCGCAACGACCCGGTGCTCGGCGACACCTACGAGCAGCGCCTGCGGCTGCTCGAGGCCGCCGACCGGGCCGGCTTCTACTGCTACCACCTGGCCGAGCACCACGGTACGCCCCTCGGCATGGCGCCGTCGCCCAGCCTGCTGCTCGCGGCCGCGTCGCAGCGCACGCGGCGCATCCGCCTCGGGCCGCTCGTGTTCACGCTGCCCGTCTACCCGCCCGTGCGCCTGGCCGAAGAGATCTGCATGCTCGACCAGCTTACGCGCGGGCGGCTGGAGCTGGGCATCGGCCGCGGCACGTCGCCCTACGAGATGGCCGTCTTCAACGTCGACCCGGCCGAGTCGCGCGCCATGTTCGAGGAGGCGCTGGCCATCATCACGGCCGCGCTCGCCGAGGGCAAAGTCTCCTACGAGGGCCGCCACTTCGCCGCGCGCGACGTCGAGTTGATGGTGCGGCCGGTGCAGCGGCCCTACCCGCCCCTCTGGTACCCCACGAGCAACGTCCAGTCGGTCCCCTGGGTCGCCGGCCAGGGCATCAGCACGATGTTCAGCCACAACACGCCCACCCTGAAGCAGACGCGCGAGAACGTCGAGGTGTACTGGCGCGTCTACGCCGAGCACCGCGCCGCCCCCGGTCGCCTCAACGGCCACGTGGCCGAGCCGAAGGTCGGCCTCATGCGCCAGGTCTACGTCGCCGCAACCGACGCCGACGCCCTGCGCGAGGCGAAGGCCGCTTACGCCGCCTGGTTCGAGAACTACACGTACCTCTGGGTGCTCCACGGCAACACCGCGCGCCACGAGCGCAAGGCCGACCTGGAGCAGGCGGTGGCGGACCGGCGGGTGCTCGTCGGGTCGCCGGCGACGGTGCGCGCGCTGGTGCAGGAGTGCCTCGACGCGACCGGCGTCAACTACTTCGTCCCGAGCTTCACCTGGGGCAACCTGACCACCGCGCAGGTCCTGCGCTCCCTCGACCTCTTCGCCCGCGAGGTCATGCCCGCCGTCCGCGCGCGCGCCCTCGCCCGCGCCGCCCCCTAGCCAGGCGGCCCGACGGGTACGCGCCACCTCGGCTCTGCCGACAGGGTGGCACCGGTGTGTCGGCACTCGCCTGGGCATCCGGGCGGTGGCAGCGGCAGCCGCCGCGCGGCCGCGCGGCGGCTGCCGCTGCCACCGAGCGCGCTGGCCCGTTTCTTGCGCTCCCCTATTCCCCCGAAGGCACACGCAGCCAGGGGGTCGCGCCGCCGCGTCGACCGCAGGGAGAGGGGAGCGATGGACCAGCAGGAGCTTGTGAAGCTAATGAACGAGGATCTCGGGCTGGAGTACCGCTCGATGATCCAGTACACTCAGCACATCGCGACTATCAAGGGGATGGGCGCTCAGGCCGTCATCGACGAGCTGCGGGCGCACCTCAACCAGGAGCTGACCCACGCGGTCACGCTGGCCGAGCAGATCGCCTTCCTGGGCGGCGTGCCGGCCGTGACGGTGCCCGCGGTCCCCAGCGAGACGGACACCAAGCGCGCCCTGCAGCTCGACCTGAAGCTCGAGCAAGATCAGCTCGAGCGTTACCGCCAGCGCATCGAGCAGGCGACCGAGCTGTCGCTGGTCGACGTGGCCGAGGCGCTGCGCCCCCTCCTGACGCAGACCCAGGAGCACGTCCGCGACCTTCAGACCGCCCTCGGCGTCTGAAGGTCGCGGCCGGGGACGATAGCCCCCGGCCGTCGTCGCACGCGCCGCCTGGTAGAGCCTGTAACCGGCCAGGCTGACGGAGGGGCGGGTTTCCTGCCCGCCCGCGGCCTGTGGCGCGGCATACGGCAAGCGCCACGGCCCCCGTTCCGGCGCCGGAGCGACCGGGCGGGCCGGCGCCGCGGGGGCGTGGGGCGCGGCATACGGCCAGCGCCACTGGCCGCCGCCCCGGCGGCGCCGGCCGCTCACCGAGGCTGCAAACCGCTATACGCCTCGCGCGGTCCGCGGACCGCGCGAGGCGATCACCATCTTCGACGGGCGCCTCGCTCGGACGCCGCCGTGTGGTATCAACAGGGAGCGCGCGAGGGGGTGCGACCAGATGACGATGAGTAATGCTTGGCGTGCGATCACCGCTGTCGGCCTGCTGGTGCTACTGACGGTTGCCCCGCCCGGGCTGGTCCGCGCCAGCGCGGCTCGCCAGGCGGGCGACGCGCCCATTCCGGGTGTCGAGCAGTTCTCGGGGCTCAGCGCCGCTCACCGCTCCGGTCCCATCGACTACGCCGAGACGCCGCCCTCCGGCGGCCCGCACGCCCCCATCTGGGTCAACTGCGGCGTCTACGACCAGCCCGTGCCCACCGAGATGGCGGTCCACGCGCTGGAGCACGGCGCTGTCTGGCTCACCTACCAGCCCGACCTGGCTGCCGCCGACGTGGCGGCGCTGCGGGCGCTGGCCCGCGGCCGCGACTACGTTCTCGTGACGCCCTGGGGCGCCGGCGGGCTGCCCAGCCCCGTGGTCGCCGTCGCCTGGGGCCTGCGCCTGCCGGTCGACGACGCGAGCGACCCGCGGCTGGCGGAGTTCGTCGCCCGCTACGCCAACGGCCCGCAGACGCCCGAGCCGGGCGCGCCCTGTCACGGCGGGCTGGGCACGCCCCTGCCGAATCCGTAATTCCCCGGGCGCTCCTAGCGGGGCGGCGCCGCGGCCGCCCGCGGGGGCGCCGGCCGCGGCGCCCCCCGCACGAGCCCCGTCAGCGCGAGCGCCGCGACGATCGTGACGGCGGCGAGCCAGAGCGTCGTGGGATAGCCCGACTGGGCGGCGACCCAGCCGCCCAGCACCGCCCCGCCCAGTCCGGCCAGCGCCGCGACCGCCGTGTAGAGCCCCATTCCCTCGCCCTCCCCGACCGGCGAGAGCTGCGAGGTGAGGAGCGTGCTGCTCACGCTCATGGCGGGGAAGGCCAGCGAGACGATCGCGAAGGCGAGTAGCACCACTACCTCCCGCCCGGCGAACGCCACGCCAGCCAGGCCGATCAGCCCGCCAAACGTCAGCAGCCGCACCCCGAGCGCCGCCTGGAGCACGCGCACCCCGCCGATGCGGTGGGTCAGCACGCTCGTGGGCGAATAGAGCAGCAGCCCCACGCCCGTGGCGCCGGCGAGCGCAAACGACGCCGGGCCAGCCGGTATCCCGTAGATACCGTCGACGACGAGCGGGTACAGCGTGAAGACCGCGTTCGTGCCCAGGTTGGCCATGACCCAGAGCAACAGGAACACGCCGAAGGGCGAGCGCATCGCTCTGCCCAGGCGGGCGAGCGTCGCGCGGCGCGGCATGTGGATCAGGCGCAGCGGCGAGAGGCGTGCCCACTCGACGTGAGCCAGATGCCGGTGCAGCGGAGCAAGTGCCTCGCGGCGATGCTCTGGTGTCATCGCGGCCCGCATGGCGGGCGTGGCCCCCGGCCGTGGCGGCGTCCGGGTCAGCGCCCAGCCTGCCAGCCCCGCCAGGCCGAGCGCCCCCGCGCCGGTGAGCAGGCCGATCTGCAGCGGCAGTTGGCTCAGCGAGCCCGCGACCACGAGGCCGGCGACGATGCCGGCGTTATAGAAGGTCTGCAGCCAGCCGATCCGCGCGTCCCATTCCGGCTGCGGGTGGACCTCCACGACAAACAAGCTGGCCACGGTGTTGGCGGCCGCAGTGCCCACGCCGAGAACGAGCGCCAGCCCGACCCAGGCGGGGGCATTCGTGGTCATGCCGAAGACGGCGAGCGCGAGGCCCGCGACCACCGCGCCGCCGCCGAACAGGCCGCGGTGCCAGCGCAGGCGGTCCGCCAAGTCGCCCCACAGGGCCGCCGTCAGGCCGCCCAGCCCCACGGTCGCCATGACGACGCCAACGTGGGTGGCGCTACCTGCCTTGTTCACGACGAGCGGCATCAGGATGGGCGCGACGCCGCCCGTGGCGAGGCCGATCAGCGTGTAGGCCACGTACCACGGCTCAACGGCCCGCCGCCAGCGCGCGAGAGTTCCCCCCACTGCCGCCACCTCTCCGTGATGCCATTGTTATGCGGCCAACCTTGAGGCGGCACGCCGTGAGGCAGACAATAGCACGCGAGTCAGGTGTCGCGCGACGCCGCTCGGGAGGCACGGCAGGCTCCCCCTTGGCCTGACGCCGGTCCTCCCCCTCGCAACCTCCTGCCGCCGTGCCGCTTGGCCGCCACCGAGCGGCACGGCGCTCACCCCCCAGCCACGCGCTCGCGTGCTCCCGCCGCGACCGTGCTGAGTCCCGGCCGCGGTCACCGACGGGCGCGTGTGCCGCCGACCGGCCTACCCCGCCAGGCGACCAGTGGCCACCAGCCAGCGGGTGAACCGCAAGCGTCCGCGCTCGGCGGGCGAGAAATCCTTCAGCAGCACCACCAGGCGCGTGGCCTCCCGCGGGCGCCGCGCCAGCTCACGCTGCCAGGAATACGCGTCGACTTTGGTAGTCACCGCGACCTCCTGCCACTGTCCTACCCTTTTACATAAACGTTCCAGCGCGCCAAACGTTTCATTTTCTGCGCGCGCTGGTCGCACGGATGTTCCAATCGCTCATCCTCGTCGGCTCGGGGCTGCTCGCCTGGCCGATCGCGAGTCGCTGTCGCATCGCCCGTGTTTGGTATACTGCGAATGTGCTTGCCCCCCAGACGGGCGAGCCGCGCGGCACGGTCCGGCAAGGGAGAAGCCGCCTGGATGCTCTAGCGCTCGCGCAACGAATCGTCGATATTGCCGCCGATCGGCAGGCCAGTGACATCCTCCTGCTGGACCTGCGCGCCGTCTCGCCCATCGCCGACTATTTCGTCATCTGCTCCGGCAACAGCGAGCGGCAGCTCGAGGCGCTCGAGCACGCGATCGTCGGCCAGCTGCGAGATCAAGAGCATGTGCGGCCTCGCCAGCGAGAGGGCAGCGCGGCTTCGGGCTGGGTGCTTCTCGATTACGGCGACGTCGTCGTGCACATCTTCAGCGCGAGCGAGCGCGAGTTCTATCGCCTCGAAGAGCTGTGGTCGGCCGCGCCCACGGTGGTGCGGGTCCCGTAAGGCGCGGCGCATCGCTTCCACGACCAAGCGGGGGTCGGCATGGCACGCACGAAGATCCTCCTGGCCGACGACCAGGACCGCGTTCGGCGCCTGGTGGCGGCGACCCTGGGTAGCGCCCAGTGGGAGCTGCTCTACGCGGGCGACGGCGAGGAAGCGCTGCGCGTCGCCCGCGAGGCGCAGCCGGCGATCGTGCTGCTCGACGTCACCATGCCGAAGCTCGACGGCTTCGAGGTCTGTCGTCGTCTGAAGGGCGACCCCGCCACGCGCCACATGGCCGTGGTCATGCTCACTGCCCTGCGCGACGAGGAGAGTCGCATCCGCGCGAACCTGGCCGGGGCCGACGAGTACTTCGTGAAGCCGTTCAGCCCGCTCGCGCTGGTCTCGCGCCTGCAAGAGCTGCTGCCCGCGTCCCCCCCGGCGGCTGCCTCGCACCCCACGGCGTCGGCGGGCGCCCGTCCGTCAGGCGAGGCCTCGCCCCTGTTGTCGCCCGAGACGCCGGCGATCGTGACCACGCTCGCCCAGACCGGCGGCGCCGGCAACACCACCACCATCACGGCGCCTGAGGCGCAGCAGCTCCTCGCCTACGCGCGCGACCTGAACCAATCGCTGGAGCAGGTGCGGCGCGTGTACGCCGAGCTAGAGCGCTCGTATCTCCAGACGATCGAGGCTCTGGCGGCCGCGCTGGACGCGCGCGACTCGGCAACCGAGGGTCACTGCCAGCGCGTGACCGGCTGCACGCTGGTCATGGGCGAGTACTTCGGCATCCAGGGCGCCGAGCTGACCGCGCTCCACTACGGCGCGGCGCTCCACGACATCGGCAAGATCGGCATCCCCGACGCGATTCTGCGCAAGCCCGGGCGGCTCACCGAGGAGGAGTGGGCGCTGATGCGCCAGCACCCCGAATTGGGCGAGCGGATCATCGCCGGCATCGAGTTCTTGCGCTCGGCGGTCCCCGTCGTGCTGCACCACCACGAGCGCTGGGACGGCGCCGGCTACCCCGCCGGCCTGGCGGGCGAGGCCATCCCGTTCGGCGCGCGCATCTTCATGGTGTCCGACGCCTTCGACGCCATGATCTCCAACCGCCCCTACCGCAAGGGCATGCCCTACGAGCAGGCGCTGCGCGAGATCCGCCACATGTCGGGCAAGCAGTTCGACCCGGCCGTCGTCGAGGCGTTCGAGGCCGTCTTCCCGAAGATCTGCGCGGCCCCCTTCCTCCAGCAGAGCGCCACCGCCGCCGTCTAGCCTGCCCGCGCGCCTCACCCCGTCGTCTGGAGGCCGGCGGCGATGGCGTTGATGCTGTGGTGGATGGCGTCGAGCAGCGCGGCGCGCGTGGCGAGCGGGGCGTCGAGCGGCAGGGCCCGGTAGCGGCCTAACAGCGCGACCTGCGTGACGTGCAGCGCATCCACGTACGGATTACGCAGCTTGATCGAGCGCGCCAGCACCGGCGACCGCTCCAGCAGCGCGGCCTGCTCCGTCACGCGCAGCACGCCGGCCACGCTGCGCTCGTACTCGGCGACGATCGCCGCGAACGGCGCCGGGTCCGCGGCCAGCGTGGCGTAGCGGTGAGCCGTCGCCATGTCGGCGGTGCCCAGGCTCAGCTGCGCGTTGTCGAGCGCCATCGCGAAGAAGCGCCAGCCGCGGTACATCGCCCGCAGCAGGTCCAGCCCGCCCGCCCCGATCTCGGCCAGCAGCGCCGTGCCCAGCCCGAACCAGCCCGGCAGGTTCACGCGCGCCTGGTTCCAGCTAAACACCCAGGGGATGGCCCGCAGGTCGCTCAGCGCCAGGTCGCCGGCGTCGCGGCCCGCCCGGCTCACCGGCCGCGACGCCAGGTTCAGCGTCGCCAGCTCGGGGAACGGCGTCGTCTGCTGGAAGTAGCGCAGCAGCGCCGGCGAGCCCTTCACCCACTCGTCGTAGTGCGCCCGCGAGGCGGCGGCCAGCCGCTCGGCCGCGGCGATCCAGGCCGCATCGGGCGCGGGCTCGGGCGGGCCGAGCGCCGAGAGCAGCAGCGCGTGGACCATCTGCTCGCCGTGGCGCTCGGCGATGGCCGGGTTGCCGTAGCGGGCGAAGATCACCTCGCCCTGCTCCGTCACCTTCAGCTCGGGCAGGCGCGCTTCAGCCGGCCGCGCCAGGATCGCGCGCCCCATCGGCCCGCCGCCGCGCCCCACCGCGCCCCCCCGCCCGTGGAACACGGTTAGCGTCACGCCGGCGGCCGCGGCGACGCGGGCCAGCGCCGCCTGCGCGCGGTACGTCTGCCAGGTCGAGGCGAAATAGCCCCCGTCCTTGTTGCTGTCCGAGTAACCGACCATCACCTGCTGGCGGTCGCCGCGCGCGCGCACGGCGGCGCGGTAGGGCGGGCTGGCGAGCAGCCGTGCCACGATGTCGCCGCAGGCGCTTAGCTCCTCGATCTCCTCGAACAGCGGCACCACGTCGAGCGCGCAGGTGGCCGGCGCGGCGCCGCCGGGCCAGCGGTACAGCCCCGCCTCGCGGGCCAGGAACAGCACCGCCAGCGCGTCGCTCGGCGCGCGGCACATCGAGATGACGTACGTCGCGCAGGCGGCCGCGCCGCCGAGCGCCTGCACGTCGGCCATCGCCTGAAACGTGTCCAGCACCTCGCGGGTCGCGGGCGAGAGCGCGTCCAGAGGCGGCGCGAGCGGCGGCCCCACGAGCCGCGCTTCGAGCAGCGCCTGCCGCTCGGCCTCGCCCAGGCGCGCGTAGCCCCCCGCGCCGGTTACGCCCAGCAGCTCCGCCACGGCGGTCGTGTGACGCGCGGCGTGCTGGCGCAGCTCCAGCTCGGCCAGGTGGAAGCCGAACGCCGTTACGCGCCGCCGCAGGTCGCGCAGCCCGTCGGCGGCGATGCGCTCGCCCCGGTGGGCGGCCAGGCTGTCCTCGACGAGCGCCAGGTCGGCGAGCAGCCCGTCGGGCGCCGCGTAGGCGCCGGGCGCCCCGGTCTCCAGGCGGCGCAGTCGCTCCGACATTAGTCCCAGCTTGCGGCGGTAGGGCTCGTCGCTCCAGCGCGCCACCGCCTGCACGCCGAGATCGGCGCGGTCCCGCTCCAGCGAGGCGAGCAGCGCGGGCGACGCCCCCACCAGCCGGGCCGAGATGCTCAGCGCGCGCCCCAGCGTCCGTAGGTCATCGCGGTAGCGTCGCAGCACCGCCGCGCGGGCGAGCCGCGCCGCCGCGCGCGTGACCTCCGGCGTGACGGCCGGGTTGCCGTCGCGGTCGCCGCCCACCCACGAGCCGTAGCGCAGCAGTGCGGGCGCCTCCACGGGCGCCGCCAGGCCCCTGGCCACGTCCCCGCTCGGAATCGGCTTCCCGGTACTATCCGCCAGCGCCGTGTCGAGCGCGCGCCAGACGGCCGGCGCCACGTCGTACACCGTGCCGGCCAGGTAATAGAGGACGGTCTGCACCTCGTCGAGCACGCTCGGCCGCTCGACGCGCGCCTCAGCGGTCTGCCAGATGAGCGTGATGCGGCAGCGTAGGGCGTCGAGCGTCGCCGCGCGCTCGCGCGGGCTGGCGCGTGGGTCGTCGAGCGCCGCGATCAGCGCCGCGGCGGCCTGCAGGTGCTGGAGCAGCGTGCGGCGCCGCGCCTCGGAGGGGTGCGCCGTGAACACCGGGTGAACCGACAGGCCCCACACGCCGGCGCGCAGCGCGGCAGCGTCCTGTCCGTCCTCGCGCAGCGCCGCGATCGCCGCGCCGATCGACTCGTGCAGCGGTGCGCCCGCCTGCGCGCGCTCGCGCAGCGTGCGCACGCGGTGGTGCTGCTCGGCCAGGTTGATCAGGTGGAAGTAGACGCCGAAGGCGCGGGCGAGCTGCAACAGGCGCTCGTCGCTCTGCGCCCCTGCCCAGTCCAGCAGCGGATCGCCGGCGGGGCCTGCTGCCGCGCCATGGTCGTGGCCTTCGTGCAGGTGGTCCGCTGACGCCTCGCTCACGGCGTCGGCGTCGCGCCGCGTGGCGCTGCCGGGCGAGCGCTCCGCGATCGCGGCCGTGCGCAAGTGCTCGACGGCGGCGAACAGGTCCGCCCCGCCCTGCTCGCGCAGCACCTCGCCGACGAGGCTGCCCAGCAGGCGCACGTCGTCGCGCAGGCGCTCGATCGGCTCGGCTCGCGGCTGCGCCATCTCGGCAGTGTGGGCTGCGCCCGCGTCGGCACGCGATTGCGCCAACGCGGGCCGCGGCCGCTGTCCCTACTGCTCGGCGATCGTCACCGTGTTGATGGTGACGGGGTTGACAGGCGAGGAGGCCTCGCGGCCACCCGGCCGCACCGGCGCGGTGGCGATCGTGTTCACCACGTCCATCCCGTTCGTCACGCGGCCGAAAATCGTGTAGTTGGGGGGTAGGCCGCGGGCGTTGTCGCCTTGCACGATGAAGAACTGGCTGCCGTTCGTGTTCGGGCCAGCGTTCGCCATGGCCACGATGCCCGGCTCGTAGGCGCGGCGCACCGGCTCGTCGTTGAAGCGGTAGCCCGGACCGCCCGTGCCCGTGCCCGTCGGGTCGCCGCCCTGGATCATGAAGCCCGCGATCGTGCGGTGGAACGGCGTGCCGTCGTAGAACCCCTGCCGTGCCAGAAACACGAAGTTGTTCACCGTCTGCGGCGCGTCGCCGGGCAGCAGCTCGATCGTGATGTCGCCCGCGCTCGTCTGCAGCGTCGCGGTGTAGGTGTGCGACGGGTCGATCGTCATCGGCGGCGGGTTCGACCACTGCTGCCCCTGCCCGCCGGGGCTGGCCATCGCCAGTCGCGTCTGCGCCAGAGCCAAGAGCGCCAGCGCCACGCCCAGAAGCCAACGCATGCCTCACTCCTTCACGCTGGGTGGAGTCATCACGAGCCGACTGCCGCGCCGCCGCTCCGATTCGCGCCCGCGCGCCCCGACTCGCCGTCCTGCCCCGAGTATTGTAGGTGCCAGCCAGGCGCGGCGACACGCCCGCCCGCCGCGCCCGTTCCGGCTGCCCCCCGCGCTGCGCCCGGCGGCCGGCGGCCGACCGCTAGCGCGTCTGCGACAACAGGGTGTTAGGGTCCGGCTGCCGGTCGCCCTCCAGCTCGGCCTCCGGCACCGGCACGTCCGGGGTGGGCTCGTCGAGAGCCGGGCGCAGGGTGTGGTTCAAAATCACCTGGAGGGCGGCCGCCACCGGCACCGCCAGAAAGGCGCCCGCCGGCCCGTACAGGATGGCGCCGATGAGGATGCCGAGGACGACCGTGAGCGGGCTGACCCCCACCGCCTGGCTCATGATCCGCGGGATCAGGATGTTGCCCTCGATCTGCTGGATGACGAGCGCGATCGGCACCAGCAGCAGCGCCTTGAACGGATCGGTCACCAGCGCGACCAGGAACGCGGGCACGAACGCCAGGAAGGGCCCCACCATCGGGATGATCTCGAACAGCCCTGCCAGCACCATCAGCACCAGCGAGTTGGGTAAGCCCAGCAGGACGAACGCCACGCCAGCCATCATGCCGATGGCGAGCATGACCAGCAGCTGCCCGCGCACCCAGGCGCCGAGCCGGTCCTCGACCTCCAGCCAGGTGGCGTTGACGTGGCGCGCGTGAGCGGAGGGCACCAGCCGCAGAACGGCGCGCTTGATCGCGCTGCGCTCCGTGAGCCAGTAATAGGCGAGCAGGAACACGGTGATGATGCTGAACAGCGTGTGGGCGAACGCCCCGCCCACGCCCACGAGCTGGTCCGCCTGCGCCGCGCCGACCGGCTCCTCCAGCCCGTGCTCCACCGCCGGGCCGGCCGCCGCGAGGCCGCGCAGCAACAGCGCCCGCAGCGGCCCGATGTCGATCTGCTCGACCCGCGGCTGCAGTGCCGCGACCTGCTGGGGCAAGGTGCCCACGAACTGCGTGAGCTGCCCGACGAGACTGGGGAGGAGCAAGACGCCCAGCGCCACGAGGGCCGCGAAGATACCCGAGTAGACGATCAGGATGCCCTGCCCGCGGCTGAACGGTCCGCGCCGCAGCCAGTTGACCAGCGGCTCGATGGCCGTGGCAAACAGGATCGCCAGCAATAGTAGGAGCAGGACCTCCTGGATGCGCCACAGCAGGTAGACGCCGCCCAGCACTACGAGCACGATCAGCGTATAGCGCGCCACCATCCAGCCGGACGGCCTGAGCACACTCCCGCGCTCCCCGTTCGTGCTCGGTGCAGTGGGCACGCCGGCCCCCGGCGCGCAGTCGGGCGCGCCGCTCCGCGCCTCGCCGCCGCGCCGGGCCTCCGGCGCCGGCGGTCCAGCAGGTGCCTCCGCCACCGCGGCCTCCAGCCTCCAGTCTCGTGCGGAAGGCAAGGCAGGCCGCGTGCCAGCACCGTACGCGCCGGGCACGGAACTTGCCCACGGCGCAGGTCGCTCGGATCGGGCTGGCGGTTCGTCCCAAGCACTCGGCCGAGGTAAGTGTGCCTGTTTGGCGAAGCCAGACGTCCACACTATCCCTGGACCGGCAGCTTAGGCGAAGGGAGAGTGACGTGAGAAAGGCATTCGCGCTCGGCGTCGGGGCTCCATCGCTCGGCAGGCTCCTGCCTCGCCGGCGACGCGGGAAGGCTGGCGAGCCCGCCTGGACCGCACCATCTGTGCAAGCGGCCGTGCGCGCGGCCGGGGTCGAGTGGGCCACTCGCCGCTACCTGCTCTACGTCGTCCTTCCCCTCTGGATGGCCTCGGGCCTGGTCGACTGGGAGCTGCACCAGCCCCGCCCTCGCGCCCCGACTGCTCCCCGCCGGGCCAGTGCGTTGCGGTCCAGCCCCGCCATTGGGCACGCGCGGCGCCGCGCGCTATGATGGGCTGCAGAGCCGCCCGACCCCTGGGCGGCCGGCGCGAGGGGTAGGCGATGGGGCCACGAACCGGGCAGAACTACGTCGCCGCGCTGCGCGACGACCGCCGCGTGTACCATGCCGGGGAGCAGATCGCCGATGTCACCACTCACCCCGGCTTCGCCGGCACCATCCGCACGCTCGCCCGCCTCTACGACCAGCAGCACGACCCCGCCTACGCTGACCTCATGACGACCGACTGGGAGGGCGACCGCGTCTCCTGGAGCTACGCGCCGGCCCGGACCCTGGACGATCTGCTCGCCAAGCGGCGCAACATCGAGCTGTGGTCCGACGCCACGCTCGGCCACATGGGCCGCTTCCCCGACTTCTGCGCCGAGCTGACCGCCGGCCTGCTCGACGCCGCCGAAGCGTTCGGCGTAGGCGACCCGCGCTTCGCCGCCAACGCCCGCAACTACCACCGCTACGCCGCCCAGCGCGACCTCTGCCTGACCCACGCGCTCAACGACCAGTTCTACGACCGCACGAAGTCCGCCAGCGAGCAGGATGACCCCGACCTGATCCTGCACGTCGTCCGCGAGACCGACGCCGGGCCCATCGTGCGCGGCCTGCGCAACCTCGCCACCCTCGCCCCCATCGCCGACGAGTGCCTGGTCTACCCGAACCGGCCGCGCGCCGAGGGCGAGCTGGACTACGCGCTCACCTTCGCCATCCCCATGAACGCGCCGGGCCTCAGCGTCATCTGCCGCGACCTGTACGCCGCCCATGCCGATCCCGAGCGCCTGCCGCTCACCGCTCGCTTCGACGAGGTCGACGCCACGCTGATCTTCGACGACGTGCTGGTGCCCTGGGAGCGGCTGTTCGTCTACCGCGACGTGCGGCTGGCGGCGGGCTTCCACCGTGCGATCAACCTGTGGGGCACGTACACCACGCTGGTGCGACTCATCAGCCGCCTGGAGGCGTTCGTCGGCGTCGCCGAGCTGCTGACGCGCTGGTCGAAGCGAGCACTCCTGCCAGCGACCCAGGTGCTGATGGGCCGGCTGATCGAGGACTTGCAGCTCCTGCGGCTGTGCGTGCGCGCGGGCGAGGCCGACGCGCAGCGCACCCCGCGCGGCTACCTCGTGCCGCGGCTGGGCGAGGCGGCCCGCCTGCACAGCATCGACGCCGCCGACCGCGCCTTCCGCCTCCTGCAAGACCTGCTCACCAGCTACCTGATGCTCACCGGCGGCGCGTCGGACCTCGCCAACCCCGCGATCGGGCCCTACGTCGAGCGCTACTTCCGCGGCGGCGCCCCGACGACGCGCGACCACCTACGTATCCTGGCCGTCGCCGCCGACATGGTGCAGAGCGCCTTCGGCGTCCGCCAGCAGCTCTACGAGCGCTTTCAGAGTGGCGAGCCCGACAACACCCGCGTCCGCCTCTACCACAGCTTCGACCGTGCCGCCCTGGCCGACCGCATGCTGCGCTTCGTCCGCGAGGAGTGGGCTTAAGCATCTGGCCAGGGATGGTATGTGGGTTTGGCGCAGCCAAACCCACATACCATCCCTGGAAACCCGCTTAACCCTCGGTGAACGACTGCTTGACGCGCGCGATGCTGTTGGGATAGCGGCTCTGCAGCTTGCGCCAGCCGCCGAGCAGGTCGTCGGCCTCGTGGCTGCCCTTGTAGCGCGCGACGGCCGCCCAGTAACAGGCGTCGGGCGCCACGTCGCTCGTCGGGTACTTGGCGACGACCTCGTCGAAGCAGCGCGCCGCGTCGTCCAGCCGGTCGCGCTTGAGCGCCGCCTTGCCCAGCCCGAAGATGAACTGCGCCACGTACAGGTCAGGCGGCAGGTAGCCGTTCCACTCGTAGTACATTTGCCCGTCCGGCGCGAGCAGCATGATCGTGGGCGTCCAGACCTGCTGGTACCGCTCCACGATGGAGTGGTTCGCCGGGTCGATCGGCTTGATCTTCACCGGGATGACGCGCTCGGCAATCGCGCTCGTCACGGCTACGTCGCGGTAGGTAACGGCTTCCAGCCGCCCGCACCCGCCTCAGGTCTCGGAGAAGAAGTCGAGCAGCACCAGTTTCCCCTGCTGCCCGGCCTCCCGCAAGCCCTCGTCCAGCGAGGGCCGCCACTGTACTGTCGTCGCGCCGCTGCTCGCCATCGCGCCTCTCCTCCACGCGCTGCGTTCGCCGATCCTGGTCGAACGTGCGCCCCGCGCGCGACCACGGCCATGCCCGCGTCGGGGCGCGTGCCCTCGCCGCAGAGAGCGTGCCCGCGCGCGGGCGCGCGGGAGTCGCACCGAATCCGCCCCTGGCGTTCCGGTGCTCCCTCTCCCTCTGCGGGAGGGCTGGCGTGAGGTCGTCCCTCCCCCTCTCCCCCTGGGAGAGGGCTGGGGTGAGGGCATCGTACTCCCTCTCCCCCTGGGAGAGGGCCGGGGTGAGGGCATCGTACTCCCTCTCTCCCTGGGAGAGGGCCGGGGTGAGGGCGCGCCCCGGCAACTGAGCCGCCGGGCCGAAGCGGTACTACAGCGCGTCCGAAGCCCGTTGCTCCCCGTCCGGCTCGGCCGCATCCGGCGGCTCCTCCACCGGCGCGGCGGGACCCCCCAGGCGGCGGGCGAAGGTGAGGAAGCCCGTATGACCGACCATCTGCTGCACCGGGCGCACGCTTTGCCCCTGCACGTGCCAGGGACGGTACAGCGTCTCCAGCGTCTCCACGTCGCCGAAACCGTGCGCCCGCAGCGCCTGCACGGTCGCCTGCACCTGCGTGGTGGACGGCGAGTAGGCGCACAGGAAGCCGCCCGGGCGCAGCGCCTCGGCGGCGGACGCGACCACCTGCCAGGGCTCGGGCAGGTCGAGCAGCACGCGGTCCAGGTCGCGCTCGTCGATGCCCTGATAGGTGTCGCGCTCGTGGATCACCAGGTTGGGGCACTCGCCCAGGAACGCCTCCACGTTTGCCCGCGCGCGTGCGATGAACTCGGGGCGCTGCTCGTAGGCGATGACGCGCCCGCTTGGCCCGACCGCGCGCAGGAGCGCCAGGGTGAGCGCCCCCGAGCCGACGCCCGACTCGAACACGGTCGCGCCCGGATAGATGTCGGCCCAGAGCAGGATCGCCGCGATGTCCTTCGGGTAGATGATCGCCGTCGACCGCGGCATCTGCATGATGTGGTCGACCAGGCGTGGACGGTAGGCCACCAGCCGGTAGCCCTTCGAGGTATCCACCTCCACGCCCTCGTCGGCGCCGATCAGCGCGTCGTGGCCGACGTGCCCCCCGTGGAAGTGGAAAGTCGCCCCCGGCTGCAGGTGGACCATGTAGCGCTTGTCCCGGCGATCGACCAGCATGATCGTCTCGCCAGGGGCCAAAGGCGGCACGAGTTAACCTAACCCCCCCGGCCCCCATTCCCTCCGAAGGAAGGGGGGCGCCGGCTCCGCCGAGGCCGGGCCTTCGTTGTCCCTGTGCAGGGACGGCAGAGCCGGTGCAGCCGACGCCGAGTCGGTCGCATCCACAAGCGGGAGAGGGACTGGCGGAGCCGCTGCCGTCGCGGGTGCTCCCCCTTCCCGCATCGGGAGGGGGACCGGGGGGGTAGCCCCCTCCTCCCCCATTTCCCGCACCGGCAGGGCGGCCGGGGGGGTAGGTCCCCCGCTGGGCCAGCGCTTCGGGCGGCGGCCGCGCCCCCGCCGCTGGGGCGGCCGCGCCACCTCTTCCCGCAGGCGGCAGAAGGCGCACAGCGGCGTGGTCGTCGGCTGGCCGCAGCGCTCGCACGCGTGCAGCGCCACCTCTTCCTGCGCGTGGAACAGCGGCTGCGCGTGCTCCAGGAAGCCCATCAGGAACGCCTGCTTGCTGCCCGGCGAGGCGGCTTCGAGCTGGTTCAGCAGGTCCTTGTAGAACAGCGACTTCGCGCCCACCGCGTTCGGGCACTCGTCCACGATGTAGTCGATGCCCCGCAGGATGGCGTAGGCGGCCGTCTCGCGCTCGGCCAGGCGGAACAGCGGCTTCACCTTCTTGACCAGGCCGTTCTCCTCGGGGAGCACCGGCGCCTGCCGCCCGAGATAGCCGGTCTGCCAGCGCAGCACGTTGCCGAACAGCGTCGCCGCCTCGTCGTCCAAGTTGTGGCCGGTCGCGATCACCCCAAACCCGTTGTCGAGCGCCACCTTGTTGAACAGGTACCGCTTGCTCAGCCCGCAGGCCGAGCAGGCCGGGCGCCGCGTGCGCTGCGCCGTCTCCGAGATGCCCAGCCCGTACTCGGCCTCCAGGTCCACGACGAGCAGCTTGGCGTTGCGCGCCGCGGCGAACGTCTCGCACTTCTCGCGCGACGGCTCGGAGTAGCCGGGGATGCCCAGGCCGATGTAGAAGCCGGTCGTCTCGTAGCCCAGCTCCAGCAGCGCGTCCCACAGCGCCAGGCTGTCCTTGCCGCCCGACACCGCCACCAGCACCGGCTCCTCGCGCCGGAACATCTTCTCGTGCTCGACGGCGCGCACGACCTGGTCGCGGAAGAAGCCGAGGAAGCACTCCTCGCAGAACGCCGCGTTGTGGCGCCGGATCTCCAGGCAGGCGTCCTGCCGACACTTCGTGCAGCGCACTAGCGCACTCCCCACGCGTGCTGGGCGCCGCCCGAGATGACCGGCCGCACCTCCACGGTGTCGGCGTCTTCCAGCTGCGCGTCGCGCGTCAGCAGCCGGTTGTCGCGGATGACCAGGTACGCCTCCGGTTGCAGGCCCAGCTCACGCAGCAGGTCGCCCACGCGGCGACGCCCCGCGACCGCCACCTCGCGGCGCTCGGGATGCCGCAGGATCACCTTCACCGCTTCGCTCTCCTTCGCTCCGGCCCGCTCCACGAGACGCCAGAGCCCACCGGGGATTGTACCAGAGCGCGCGACTGGCCACCTGGCCGACCGAGCGGTGACCAGGTGGCCAACACCGCCCTAATCCGAGCGGCGCGCGTGAGCTACATCACCTACCTCCCGACTCCCTTCCGGGGTAGGTCCGTCCTCAGAACGTCGGCGTCGCGTCCGCGGGCAGCGGCACGTCGAAGCTGTTGATCAGGTAGCCGATCGTCGTGTAGTGGCCGACGAGGGCCACCAGCTCCACGAGCTGCTGCTGGCCCAGCTCCGCCAGCCCGCGGTCGAACAGGTCCTTCGGCAGCGAGCGCGTGCGCAGCAGCGAGTGCGCCAGCTCGACCAGCAGCCGCTCGTGCGGCGTGAGGTCGCTCAGGTCGCCCTGGGCGCGCAGCGTCTCGATCACCGCCTCGCGCACGCCCGCCTCGCGCCCGCGGACCTCGTGCCGGTACCAGGCGTAGCGCGCGCCCGCCTCGCGGGCGACCGCCATGATGACGATCTCGCGGTCGGCGTCCGGCAACGCCCCGTCGAAGCGGAAGTAGTCCTCCGTCGCGCGCTCGCAGTCGGCTAGCTTCGGCACGTGGATCAGCACGCCGTACGGCCCGCCCACACCGTGGCGGTTGGCGGCGATGCGGTCCCACACCGCCTGGTTCTCCGGCGATAGCTCCTCGCGGGTCACCTGGGGCAGCCTCATGCGCTCCTCCTTACTGCATGCTCGCGGCCGGGAGTGTACCGTACCCGGCGCTGCCGCGCCGCCGCGCAACGCCTGGCCCGTAGCCGCGGCGTGTGCTATGCTCGCTATCCCGCGACTGGGTGATGAGGAGGGCGCGATGGCGAGCGGAGTGCGGATCGAGCAGGGGATCGAGTACGCGCGGCACGACGGCGTCGCGCTGCTCGGCGATCTCTACGCGCCGGCGGCGCCCGGCACTTATCCGGCCCTGGTCCTGGTCCACGGCGGCGCCTGGCAGCGCGGCTCGCGCGACTTCTACCAGTACTGGGGCGCCTACCTCGCCGAGCACGGCTACGTTGCTTTCGCCGTCGACTACCGGCTGGCCACCCCCGAGCAGCCCACCTATCCTCAGAACGTCTACGACGTGAAGGCGGCCATCCAGTTCGTGCGCGGGCGCGGCGCGGCGCTGAAGGTCGAGCCCAGCCGCATCGGCCTGATGGGCGACTCGGCGGGCGGCCACCTGTCGGCGCTGTGCGCCATGTCGGGCGACTCGCCCAAGTACGCCAGCCTCTACCGCGACGACCCCTACTACGACGTGAGCCGCCACGTGAGCGTCGCCGTGCCCGTCTACGGCGTGCTCGACCTCCTGCAGCAGTGGGAGCACGACCAGCTCTGCCGCGGCAGCGACTGCATCACCGAGCGCTACCTCGGTGGCACGCCCATGACGATTCGTGATACCTACTACGAGGCGTCGCCCATCAACTGGGCCACGGTCCACCACAACCAGCCGGCGTTCCTCGTCGTCTGGGGCACGGAAGACGACATCGTGGACCCGGCCACGCAGTCGGTGTCGTTCGTGACGGCGCTGAAGCGCGCCGACTTCTACGTGCGCACCGTGCCCGTGCTCGGCGCCCCCCACTTCTGGGTCCGCGACCCGTTCGACGACCCGATGAGCTACCCGGCGTTTCTCGCCCCGCGCCTCCTCCGCTTCCTCGCCGAGCGACTATAGACAGGGAATAGGGGCTGGGGGGATAGGGGATAGAGCTTGAGCGCTTCTCCAACCCCTAGCCCCCAATCCCTATCCCCCGCGCGGCGCTAGCCGTGCGAGGCGCGGTGGGCGCGGGCCAGCTCGGCGTAGTGCGCGGCGCTGTGCAGGATCGCCGCGTACTCGGCGTCCGTCACCTCGCGCACCACGCGCCCGGGCGTGCCCAGCACCAGCGAGCGCGGCGGAATCGTCCGCCCCTCGGGCACCAGCGCGCCCGCCCCGATGATGCTGCCCTCGCCCACGGTCACCCCCGACAGGATCACCGCCTGCATGCCCACGAGCACGCGCGGCGCGATCCGTGCCGCGTGGATGATCGCCGCGTGCCCCACCGTCACGTCCTCGCCCACGTCGGTCGGCTCGTCCTGGTCCACGTGGACGATCACGCCGTCCTGCAAGTTCGCTCGTCGCCCAATCGTGATCGACGACGTGTCGCCGCGCAGCACCGCGTTGAACCAGATGCTGCTCTCCGGCCCCAGCGTCACGTCGCCGATGACCCAGGCGCCCGGCGCCACGTAGGCGTCCGTGGCCACGCGCGGGGTGTGGCTCTCGAAGGGGAGCAACGACACGACCTTACCTCCCGCGCACCGCGTCCGGTGCGCCACACGACTGGCTGCCTGAGGATGCGGTGGCCGCGCAGGCCCCCGGCGGGCCGCGTGGCGTGAGCCGCGGCGCGAGCGCCTCGCGCGCCGCGCGCAGGCCCGCCTCGGCCAGCCCCGCCGCCTCGTCGCGCAGCGCGGCGCCCACGTCGTCCCCCGTCGGCATGCGCGCCACGACGCCACCCGCGGGGATCGGCACCAGCGTCCGAGCGGCAGTGGCCCACAGGTCGGGCACGGCGCGCAGCGTGGTCACGACCGTCGCGGCCGCGCTCGGCGCGACCGCGCCGCTGGGCGCCACACGGGGCGTGGGCGCGGGCAGGCGCGTCCGGTACACCAGCATGCCCAGCGGCACGAGCCCCAGCACGCACAGCAGGCTGACGAGCCCGAGCAGCAGCAGCGGCCAGCGCGGGCTGGCGTAGCCGGTCGCCGCGGGCGGCGGCCGGGCGGGCAGCGGGGTAGTTGCGTACGGCGTCGCGTGCAGCGGCCGCGTGGGGCCGGTGGGCTGCGGCACCCCCGGCCGCGCGGCGGCCCAGGGGCTAGGCCCGAGCGATTGCCCCCATGTCCAGGGCGTGGTCGCCGCTTGATCCGGCGCGGCCCCCGGCGCGCTCGCGGGGCGGCCTGCCGTGTCCTCGACTGCCTCGCCGCGCGCAAACGCGCGCAGCGCCTCCGCGAGCGCCGCCGCGGTCTGGAAGCGCTCGCCCGGCGCCTTGGCCATGGCCCGCAAGACGATCGCCTCGAGCGCGGCGGGCACCTGCGGGTTCCAGGCGCGGGGCCGCGGCGGCTCGGCCTCGATGTGCTGGAGCGCGATCGCCAGCGGCGAGTCGCCCTCGTACGGCAGTTGCCCCGTACACATCTCGTACAGCACGACGCCGAGCGCGTAGATGTCGCTGAGCGGCGTGGCGCTCTCGCCGCGCGCCACCTCGGGCGCGAGGTAATCGGCGGTGCCGAGCACCGTCCCCGTGCGCGTGGCCGACTCGGCCCCCAGCGCCAGCGCGATGCCGAAGTCGGCCAGCTTTACCCGCCCCTCGGGCGTGAGCAGGATGTTCTGGGGCTTCACGTCGCGGTGGACGAGCCCGCGGCGGTGCGCGGCGTCCAGCGCGTCGGCCACCTGCGTGCCCACCTGCACGAGGTCCTCGGGCAGCAGCGGGGCCTCGCGGCGAATCAGGTCCTTCAGCGTCTCGCCGTCGACGAACTCCATGACGATGAAGCGCGTGCCCTCGTCCTCGCCCACGTCGTAAACGCCGACCAGGTTGGGGTGGGCCAGCGCGGCGGCGGCGCGCGCCTCGTTCTCGAAGCGCGCCACGAAGGCGGGATCGGACGCGAAGGAGGGGAGAGGAATCTTGACAGCCACCCGCCGGCCGAGCAGCAGGTCTTCGCCGTCGTAGACGGTCGCCATGCCACCCGCGCCGACGCGGGCGTTCAGCTTGTAGCGAGCGAGCAGCACGCTGCCGACGTCGATCATGGCGCCAAGGATTGTACCATAGCCGCCTTCCGCGCCCGACGATTACGTCGTCAAGCGACGCGGTTCGTCGTCGGCCCGACCAGCGGCGCGGGGCGCTGGGCGTCGCGAGGCAGCGCCGGGACGCTCGCGCCCGCCGGCTCCGGCTAGCAGCACGGCTCCTTGTAGCCGCAGTTCCGGCAGATGGCTTGCTTGCTCCCGGCGATCGCGACCATCGGGTAGCCGCACACGGGGCAGGGCTGCGTTTGCACGGCGTCTCTCCTTTGCGGGCGGGTCGCCGGCATTCTAGCGCGCCCCCGCCGCGCCCGGCCGGCTTTGTGACGCCTCCGCCGCGAACCGGCTCCGTTCGCGAGATTTGGAAAATACCCGCCGGAACGTATTGCAAACTGTCGACTAAGCGGCTATATTGGGCGCGGCTCGCTGCAGTCCTGGCTGCGCGAGGGTCCGGCGACGCGGACCCGCCTCCGCGGGCGCGCTTGTCCCGGCCTTAGGAGTGGGAAGCCCAGGCGATTCGCAGGGCGGACTGACCCGCCGCGTGGAGGTGTTCCTTGGCGTCGTACGTTGACCGGGTATTGGTCTGTCGGGGGTGCGGCCGTGACTTCGTGTTCACGGCCGGCGAGCAGGAGTTCTACCAGCTCAAAGGGCTCCTCAACGAGCCGGGGCGCTGCCCCGAGTGCCGGGCGGCGCGCAAGGCCGAGCGCGGCGCCCTCGGGCCGACCGAGGCGCGCCCGCGCCGCGAGATGCACCCTGTCGTCTGCGCCGAGTGCGGCGCCGAGACGCTCGTGCCGTTCCTCCCGCGCGGCGACCGGCCCGTCTACTGCAGCCCGTGCTTCGAGCGCGTCCGCCTGGCGGCCCGCTAAACTAGAACAGCGCCGGCACCGCGCGCGCCGGCCCGCGCGCAATCTGGAGAGGCCACCCCGCCGGGTGGCCTCTCGCGCTGGAGGAGACGCCGATGCACCCCGAGGAGAAGCTGCGCGAGCTGGGCCTGACGCTCGAAGCGCCGGGCACCCCCTCGGCCCGCTACGTGCCCGCCGTGCGCACCGGCAACCTGCTGTTCGTCTCGGGCCACGGCCCGGCGCGCGGCGGCCAGGTCCAGTTCATCGGCAAGGTGGGGCGCGAGTTCACCGTCGAGGAGGGCTACGAGGCCGCGCGCCTGACCGCGCTCGCGATCCTGGCCACCGTGAAGGCGCAGCTCGGCGACCTCGGGAAGGTGCGGCGCGTGGTGAAGCTGCTCGGCATGGTGAACTGCACCGAGGACTTCACCCGTCCGCCCCAGGTCATCAACGGGGCGTCGGACCTGTTCTGTGAGCTGTGGGGCGAGAGCGGCGCGCACGCCCGCTCGGCGGTCGGCCTCCAGCAGTTGCCGAACGGCATGGCGGTCGAGATCGAGAGCATCTTCGAGGTCGAAGATTAAAGAGAGCGAAGCTGGGCAGGCCGAAGCGCCGGCGCCGACACGGACCGTCTCAGGCGGACGCGGAATCCGCCAACAGCATCAAGAGGTTGGGAAACCGTCCCCTACACCTCCCGCTGCGGGACACTCCCACCCCCCTGTGGACGAGGATTGGGAGGGAGGGCACCTTCCAGCCCCTCCGGCGAGGGAGCGCCACGACACCCCCGGGGCGGCGGCCATTCGGGCGCGGATCGCGGCGCGCGGGCCAATCACCTTCGCGGCGTTCATGGACCTGGCGCTCTACCAGCCGCGCCACGGCTACTACAGCGCCCTGCGCGCCCCACCGGGGCCGCGGGGCGACTTCTATACCAGCCCCGAGACACACCCCGCGTTCGGTGCGCTACTCGCGCGGCAGGCGCTGGAGGTGTGGGAGCGCCTGGGCTGCCCTCGGCCGTTCGTCGTCGAGGAGTGGGGCGCCGGCAGCGGTCGCCTGGCCACCGACGTCCTGAGCGCCGCGAGTGGTTTCGCGCCTGCCTTCGCCGCCAGCCTCACCTACCAGATCGTCGAGCGCGGCGCCGCCCTGCGCCGCCTCCAGCGCCGCGCCCTGCGGCCATGGCTCGCCCAGGTCCGCTGGGCAGGGGCTAGGGACTGGGGGACTGGCAACAGGGGCCGGCGGTCCCCCCCCGCTCCCCAGCCCCTAGGCTCTATCCCCCACCTCGTTCTCGCGAACGAGCTGCTCGACGCCTTCGCCGTTCACCGTGTCGTGCGGCGGGGCGACGCGCTGCGCGAGCTATACGTGGACGTGGCCGGCGACCGGTTCGTGACCGTGGAGCGCCCGCCCTCGACGCCCGCCCTCGCCGCCTACTTCGCGCGGCTCGGCCTGCTGCCCCCCGAGGGCGCCATCGCCGAGGTGAGTCTCGGCGCCCTGGCCTGGCTGCGCGCCGTCGCCGCGCGGCTCGCGCGCGGCGCGGTGCTGCTCTTCGACTACGGCCACCCGGCCGAGGTGCTCTACTCCGCCCGCTACCCGCGCGGCACCTTGCGTGCCTACTACCGCCACGGCGTGGACGACAACCCCTACGCCCGCGTGGGCGAGCAAGACCTGACCACCCACGTCGACCTGACGAGCCTCTTGTTGGAGGGGCGCGCGACGGGGCTCGTGCCGCTCGGCATCGCCCGCCAGCGCGATTTTCTCCTCCGTCTCGGGCTAGCGGGCTACGAGGCGGCCGTGCGGGCGGCCGGCTTCCCGGCCGCGGAGACGCGCGCCAGCCTCACGGGGCTGGCGGCGCTGGCCCGGCCGGGCGGGCTGGGCGACTACTGGGTCGTCGGCTTCGGCCGGGGCCTCGCGGGCGCGCTCCACGGCCTGGACGAGCACGCGCCGCCGCTCGCGGCCGAGCCGTCGCCGACGGCGCTACGCCCGCGCCTCGGCTGGGGCGACGCGAGCGCGCAAAGCGCCCCGCGACGGGGCAACCGTCGCGGGGCGCCGTCGTTCCGCGAGTAGCCCGGGGCAGCGGGGCGCGACCGACTGCCTTCAGGCGGCCTCGGCCATCCGCGTCGTCGCGGCGACCGGGGCGCTCTCGGCCTGCGAGGCATCGGGGAGCACCATCCAGCCGATGACCAGGGCGGCAAACGCGACGAGCGCGACCAGAAGCATCATCACATCGGCCATCGGGCTTCCTCCACAGCGCTAGCTGGCTCACTCATAGACTACCCTCGTGGCGCCGTGCGAGCATTAGGCAGCTCATACGAACCTTGTGCTTGATCCGTCATGCAGACTGCATGAGCCCTGTCGGATATCCTGTAGCGGACGCGGCGGCTAGAGCAGCTTTTACATGGCTTGAGCCTGGCGGGCCGCGGCCGGTCCGTAGCGCGGGTTGCTTGTCGCCCGCGGCGGCCGTCGAGGCCGCAACCCCGGCGCCGTGGCTCAATGGTCATACAAGCCGCTATAGCCTCCGGGCGTTTCGCTCAAGATTGCCGACCGCCCAACTAGCGGCGGCGAGGCCGCCTGCTGGATGATAGTTGACAGGAGAAATCACAGACGCGCATCATTACGCGCGGCGGCCGCCCGGCCGGCCGCCTGCAGGCGGGAGGGCACGGGGCAAGATGATCAGGGCCCTGCTCGCGGCGCTACTGCTCGTCGGCCTGGCGCCGAGCCTGGCGGCCGCACGCGTCGCGCCGGCACCGCGAACCGCCTCGGCGCTGGTCACGGCCGTCCCTCATGCCCCGGGAGCGCCCGCGCTCGTCCTGCCCGCGGCCCCCCTCGGCCAGACCCTCTCGAATGACGAGTCGCGCGCGGTGGAGAGCGCCCGCGACGGCCGCTACGGCGAGGCCATCGCCCTCACCACTCAGCTCATCGACAGCCAGCCGGACCGACTCAATTCGCGCCTCATCCGCGCCATGTCCTATTACTATTCCGCTCAACTTCCGGACGCGCTGGCCGACCTGGACTACACGCTCGATCGCGTCGAGGACGGCACGGGCCGCACGCTCCGGGCGCTCGTCCACCTGGAGCTAGGCGACTACGCCTCCGCCGTGGCCGACGCGCTCGCCGCGCTGAACACCCCCGACGTGCCCGTGGAGAACCTGGGCGCCGCCTACCTCACCGTGGGCCGCGTGCTCCTGGCGCGCGGCCAGCTGCAGGAAGCCGGCGCCTACTTCCAGCAGGTGCTCGACCTCCCCGACACGCCGAACGCTCGCACGGCGCGCGTCGCGCTGGAGCTGCTGAGCGCCCTGCCGCCCGCCCCGGATGGGCTGACGCCTCGTGACGCCGGCAACGGCTACCAGACCCTGCGCCTGCCGGGACGGCAGGTGCAGTTCCAGGGCGACGACGGCGTCACCGCGGCCGGCGCCGCCAGCCTGGCCGGCCTGCTCGACACGCGGCTCAGCGCCATCGCGGCCCTGACGGGCACGAGCTACGACGGGCCGGTGCAGCTGGTGGTCTACAAGTCGGGCTGGCAGCTAGAGCAGGCGCTCGGCGGGCACTACCGCGGGCCGGGCCTGAGCCGCGCCTTGCGGCAGGGCGTGCGTGGCGCCGACGGCACCTGGCGGCAGTACGTCCACGTCGCCGCCACCGATCCGTCGCTGCTGTTCGACCTCACCCACGAGGCGGTCCATCTCGTGCAGTCCGCGGTCGGCCTGGACGATACGTTCGGCAGCGTGCCCGCCTGGCTGATCGAGGGCCACGCCGAGCACGTCGCCCTCACGACCCTACAGGACGCGGCGCCGGCGAGTGCAGGGCTACGGATCACGCAGCGCAACGCCGGCGTGGCCGCGGCCGCGCGCGCCGGGCGGTTGCTGCCGCTTCGCAGCCTGGCGAGCTTCGCCGATTGGGGCAGCGCGCAGGCGCGCGACGCCGAGCAGACCTACGGCCAGGCCCTCTACGCGGCGGCGCTCCTCGACGGGCGCTACGGCTTCGACACCGCGCTGCAATTGCTCGCGGCCGTACACGACGGCGCCCAGTTCGACGCCGCCTTCCTCGCTACGACCGGCGTCCCCCTCGACGCCTTCTCCGCCGACGCCCTCGCTTACACCCAGTCCCAGGCGCTGACCCCTGAGCCCTGAGCGCTGTGTCGAACCCCGCCCGCGAGTTGCTCGCCACGCGAGCGGCCGGCACTCCGCACTCCGTCACTGCCCGATCTGGAACGGGTCCGCGAGCCGGCGCAGCATGGCCACGGCTGCCAGCGCGGCCAACCAGCTCGTCTTCGGGTTCTCGGGCGTCGGCAGGTTGCTGAGGTTCACTTCCAGCGTGCCGAAGCCGCCCCTGACGCGGACGCTGTGCTGGTTCGTCGTCGCGGCAGGGTCGGCCACCACGCGCACTTTCGTCTTGTGCGGCCCGATGCCGGCCAGGCTGAGCACGGCGGCCACGTTTACGTTCTGCGGGAAATAGCCCACCGCCTCGGCTGCCGGTCCCTCGTAGACGACCGTCGGCCCGCTGATGGCGTCCCAGTCGACCGGGTGGGTGTCGAAATACGCGGCGCCCTGGAGCGCGACCGGTGGCTTGGTGCTGACCAGCTCGACCGACTCTAGGCCCGACAGCAGCCCCGCCTTCACCGCGTCCAGGCCGCCCAGCGCGCCCGAGGGAATGTACACGCGGCGCCCCACGCGGCGGGCCGTGTCACGCAGCCGCTCGGCGAACGCCTCGTCGGCCAGCGCCCCCACGCTCATCACCATCACGTCCAGCCCCGCTTCGAGCATCGGGACGGCGTACTCGCGCGCCGCCGCCTGCGCCGCCGCCTCGACCACCAGGTCCAGCCCGTAGCTCGGCAGGCTGCGCACGTCGGTCGTGTAGGGCAGCCCGTCGAGGGTCAGGCCTGGCACGATGTCGCCCACCACCACCACCTCGTGGTCGCCCGCTTTGCCCGCGCGCACGGCCTCGATCAGGTAGCGCCCGATGGCTCCCGCGCCAATCACGCCGATTCGCATGCCGGCCCTCCTTCCGCCGCACGGGCGGGCGGAGCCGGCCGTCCCGGCAGGGTGCCGGGCGCGGCTTGACCGGGCCCGCGCCGCTCGCTCACACTCTTTGACACAATTGGGATCATACCCAATTTGGCGCGCCGCTCTCGCGCGCCGTAAAGTGGGGATAGCGGACGCGTGTTCTAAGCAGCGACCGGGCGTGGCGGCGGGCCAGGTCCCGCCGGGCTACCGGGAAGGGCCGGGCAGTGCGGCCCGGCCCCGTATCCCCTCGACGAGGAGGGATCGTGCGCAACATCGCTGACCTGTTCGGGGACCGCCGGACGCGGCGCCCCCCGGCGCTCCCCGAGCCGGCGCCGCTCGCCGCCTGTCCGCGCTGTGGTGAGGCGCTCGCGGGCGCCGAGCTGTACGATCGCCTGCGCGTCTGCCCCCACTGCCGCCGCCACTTCACCCTGGGCGCCCGCGAGCGCATCGCCGCGCTCGCCGATCCGGGCTCGTTCCGCGAAACCCACCCCGAGATGATCTCCGTCGACCCGCTGGAGTTCCGCGACCGCCTCCCCTACCGCGACCGCTTGCTCGACGCCCAGTCGCGCACGGGGCTGAGCGAGGCCGCGGTGACCGGCACGCTGCGCATCGGCGGGCGGCCGGCGGTCGTCGCGGTGCTCGATTTCGAGTTCCTGGGCGGCAGCATGGGCTCGGTCGTCGGCGAGAAGGTGGCGCTCGCCTTCGAGCTGGCCGTGAAGCATCACCTGCCGATGATCACGATCGTCGGCAGCGGCGGCGCGCGCATGCAAGAGGGCATCCTGTCGCTGATGCAGATGGCCAAGACGGCCGCGGCCGTGGCGCGCTTGCACGCCGCCCGACTGCCGTACGTCTCGGTGCTCACCCACCCCACGACCGGCGGCGTCTTCGCCAGCTTTGCCAGCCTGGGCGACGTGACGCTCGCCGAGCCCGGCGCGCTCATCGGCTTCGCGGGCCCCCGCGTGCTGGAGCAGACCGGCGTCGCCCGCAAGGACGACGCCGCGCGCGCCGGCCGGGACGGCGCCGACACGCCGCTCGCCGCGGAGGCGGCGCCCGCCGCGCCGCCTCCTGCCGAGGCGCCGGCACAGGGCTCTGCGCCGCCGCCTCCCGTCGTCCAGGCGCGCTTGGAGACGCCCCCGCCGCCGGCCGCCAGCACGCCCCCGCCCGCGCCGCCCGCCGAGCGCTCGCACAGCGCCGAGTTCCTGCTGGCCCACGGGATGCTGGACGCCGTGGTCGACCGCACGCGGCTGCGCGAAGTGCTGGCCAGCCTGCTGGGCTATCTCAGCCCCGAGTACCGGCTGAGCCGCGGCCGCGAGCACGAGATCGTCTCCGCCGGCTGGCGCGGGTCCGCGTGGGACACCGTCCAGCTCGCGCGCCACGCCGCGCGGCCCACCGCGCTCGACTACATCCACCGGCTGATGCCCGACTTCCTCGAGCTGCACGGCGACCGGCTCTTTGGCGACGATCCGGCGGTCATCATCGGCCTGGGCGACCTGGCCGGCATTCCCGTGGCCGTGATCGGCCAGGAGCGCGATCCCGACGACCCCGAGCGCCACGGTGGCCGCGCGCGCCCCGAGGGCTATCGCAAGGCCGACCGCATGATGCGCCTGGCGGCGAAGTTCCACTTGCCGCTGCTCACGTTCATCGACACGCCGGGTGCCGAGGCGGGTGTCGAGTCGGAGGCGCGGGGCCTGGCCTCCGCGATGGCCACCTGTCTCGCCCGCATGTCGCGGCTCCCGGTGCCGACCGTCGCCGCGGTCATCGGCGAGGGCGGCAGCGGCGGCGCGCTCGCCTTCGGCGTGGCCGATCGCGTGCTCATGCAGGAGCACGCCATCTACTCGGTGATCTCGCCGGAGGGCGCGTCGGCCATCCTCTTCCGCGACGCGGCGCTGGCACCCGATCTCGCGCCCTCGCTGCGCCTCACCGCGCCCGACCTGCGCGAGCTAGGCGTGATCGACGCGATCGTGCCCGAGCCGACCGGCGGCGCTCACCTCGATCCCGACGCCGCCGCCCGCTACCTGAAGGACGCTATCCTGCACGAGTTGATCGGCCTGCAAGAGGTGCCGCCCGCCCGCCTGGTGCGTCAGCGCTACGCGCGCTACCGCGGCATTGGCGCCTACACCTCGCGCCGGCGGGCGGCCTTCGCGCGCCATCTCACGCAGGTGCAGGACCACCTCCAGCGCACCGTGGACCTCCTGCGCGAGCGGCTGCCCCACGGCCGCGCCCCCGCTGCTCCGCCGGAGCCCGAGGCGCAATCGTGAGCGCCCACGACCCCACTCAGCCCTCAGCACTCGGCGCTCAGCACCCCGGTGGCCCGCTCGCCGGCGTGATCGTCGTGGACCTGACCCGCGCCCTGGCCGGGCCCTACTGCACGCTGATGCTCGGCGACCTCGGCGCCGACGTGCTGAAGGTCGAGGCGCCGGAGGGCGACGAGTCCCGCACCTGGGGCCCCCCCTTCGTCAACGGCGAGACCAGCTACTTCATGACCGTCAACCGCAACAAGCGGTCGATGACGCTCAACCTCAAGGCGCCGCGCGGCCTCGAAGTGCTGGAGCGGCTCGTGCAGGCCGCCGACGTGCTGGTCGAGAACTTTCGCCCCGGCACGCTCGCCCGCCTGGGGCTGAGCCCCGAGGCCGCCCTCGCGCTCAACCCGCGGCTCGTCTACTGCGCGATCACCGGCTTCGGCCAGGACGGCCCGCGCCGCGACCAGCCCGCCTACGACCAGATCTTGCAGGGCATGGGCGGCGTGATGAGCCTCACAGGGCCGCCCGACGGCGGCCCGAACAAGGCGGGCATCCCGATCGCCGACCTGGCGGCCGGCATGTTCGCGGCCTACGCCGTCGCCGCCGCGCTCTACGAGCGCTCGCGCTCGGGCCAGGGCCAGTTCGTCGACACGTCGATGCTCGGCGGCCAGGTCGCGCTGCTCTCGTACCAGGCCGGTGCCTACTTCGCCACCGGCCGCCCCCCCGGCCGCGCGGGCAACCGCCACTCCCAGATCGCCCCCTACGAGACGTTCGCCACGGCCGATGGCCACGCGAACCTCGCCGTGGCCAACGACGCCCTGTGGGGGCGCTTCTGCGAGGCGCTCGGGCTTGCGGACCTGCGCCACGACCCCCGCTTCGCCACCAACGGCGACCGCGTCACGAACCGCGCGGCGCTCGTCGCCGTGATCGGGCCGCGCCTCCGCGAGCTAACGACCGACGAGGTGCTCGCCCGCCTCCAGCCGGCCGGCGTGCCCTGCGGCCCGATCTACGATCTCGCCCAGGTCTTCGCCGATCCCCAGGTCGAGCACCTCGGCCTCAAGCCCACCGTGCAGCACCCGCGCGCCGGCGAGTGGCCGATGCCCGGCCTGCCCTATCGCCTGTCGCGCACCCTCGGCGGCGTGCGCCTCCCCGCGCCCCTCCTCGGCGAGCACACCGACGCCGTCCTCGCCGCCCTCGGCTACCCGCCCGCCGACGTCGCCGCCCTCCACGCCGCCGGCACCGTCTGATGCGCAGCTTTTCCGACCAGTAATCCCGGCCTTCGAGGGCGAGAGCGGCAACCTGCCGCCGGGTGTGTGGGAGGCTACCTGGGAGGAATTCGCCTCGCGGTTTGCTTTCACGGACCGGCGCCGCGCACTGCTCGGCGGGCTTCGAGCAGCCTTGTTGGAGCTACAAGCAGCCGGCTGTAGTCGGGCCTACATCAATGGCAGTTTCGTGACCGCCAAGGCAGAGCCGAACGACTTCGACGGCTGCTGGGAGGGTGAGGGGGTGGACCTCGATCGCCTCGATCCGGTGTTGCAGGATATGGTACCGCCGCGCGCCGCGCAGAAAGCTAAGTACGGCGGGGAGATGTTTGAGGTAGACTCAAGCGTAGGTGGATGGCGCACGGCAATGTTGTATTTCTTTCAGAGTGACCGCCGCGGCCGGCCGAAAGGGATTGTTGCGATTGATCTGGGAACGCTGACATGATCGCCGACGAGCACGAGTACCGTGTCACCCTCGAGCAGGCTGAGCGGCTGGCTCTTGCTCTCGCCGAGGCGGATAGAGAGGCTAGCGCTCCCGATGCCCGCCACCGGCGTTTGATGCGCGCCGCCCTCGAAAGCCAGCTAGACGACTTGCGCGCGGAGCTAGCCGACTATGAGGCGAGGCAAGTGAGCCGTCAGGCAGGAACTCGCCGTTAACCGCTAACCTGGTCGCGTTGACAGCGCGCGCCCCCGCGCCTACACTGACCCCACCGCGAACGAAGCGGTGCATACGTGGCGGGCGCCCCAATAGCGCGGCCGCCGACGGGAGGGCGACGATGCGGTGTCGGCGCGGCGTGCTCGGTGTGGCGCTTCTCGTCCTGGCGCTCGGGCTGCAGACCGTGGGGCCGCCCGCCGCTCCAGCCGTCCAAGCCGGCCCCCTGCCCGCCCCCGGGGCTCAGCAAGGCCCCGGCCCGCTCAGCCCGCCCCTGTCCGTCCGCGTCGGGCTCCTCGCAAGCGTCTCGGACTCCGGCGTCTACATCGGGCTAGCGCGCGGCTACTACCACGAGCTAGGGCTCGACCTGAACGTGGAGACGATCGGGGACCCGAACACCATCGTCACGCTCACCAGCGCCAACCAGCTCGACGTCGGCGGCTCCGGCGTCACCGCCAACCCCTTCCAGGCCGCCGCGCGCGGCATCCCCGTGAAGATGGTGGCCGACAAGGGCCAGCAGCGCCCCGGCTTCGGCTACTACCCGCTGATCGTCCGCCAGGCCCTGTGGGACGACGGCGAGCTGCGTACCTTCGCCGACCTCCGTGGTCGCCAGATCGGCAAGCTCAGCCGCTGCGACTCCCAGGACCCGCAGCTCGAGCGGGCGCTGGAGCGCGGCGGCCTCACCCGCGACGACGTCGAGCTGCGCTACATGGGCTTCCCCGACATGAACGCCGCGCTCGCCAACGGCGGGCTCGACGCCACCTGGCAGGTCGAGCCGCTGGCCACGCTCGCCGAGGCCAACGGCATCGCCCACCGCCTCGCGGGCGGCGACGAGATCTACCCCAACCAGCAGCTCGCCGCGCTCTACTACGCCCCAGACTTCGCCGCGCGCACCGACGCCGCCCAGCGCTTCATGATCGCCTACATCCGCTCGCTGCGCGACTACAACGACGCCTTCGTGCGGAACGTCGGCCGCGCCGACGTGGCCCAGATCCTCGCCCAGTACACGACCGTGACCGACCTCTCGCTCTACGACCGCATCGTGCCGGCGGGCCTCGACCCCGATGGGCGCCTGAACGTGCCGGGCATCCGCGACGACGTGGCCCTCTTCGAGCGCCTCGGCTGCATCACCGGCACCGCGCCCGACGTGAGCCAGGTGGTGGACGAGTCCTACGTCAACTACGCCCTCGGCGTCCTCGGCCCCTACGCGCGCTGAGCCGGCCGACCCGATGCTCCCGGCCTATTGCCGCCGGCCCCACGCCCTCCCCACTGCATGGCACCCGCGCCAGCCGAACGGCGCTAACGTCGGCCCTCAATCGGCTCGGCGCTCGCGGCGTGGGCGGCATCCACGGCGGCCCGACGGACGAACTGCGCGCTGTTCAACCCGGCGCGTCGTGCTGCCGCCGCTACCGCGCGCAGGTCAGCGCGGCTGAAGGATACGACGAGTTCCATCGTCGGATCCGACTCGCCCGGATGCGTCTCGCCCTTCTCCCAATCCCACATCTCAGCGCTCTGTAACTCATCTAGCTCGCGTTGATCTTTCGGGTTCATCCTTTATCTCCGTGGCCCGAATCCCCAAGCGACCGCACATGCCATCAGTCTAGTCCAGTGGCGGTAACTGTGCCCACTCCGCTGGCTTGCAGTACCATGCAGTCACCGGAACCCAGATGGTCGGAGACTCGGCCGGAAAGATGGGCGCCGCGATGCACGCGCCATCGTGATCCTGGCCGATGAAGAGATACGGGGCGCCTGGCTTCGGCGGTTAGGAATCACACGATACGGGTTTGATAGCGCCTGCTCCAGCTGCTCTTCGTAGACGCGGTGAACCGCCATCTTGTCCAGCGCTCGTTCGGTTAGCCGGAATCCCGCGACCTGGATGCGGCGCCGCGATCCGCGGCCCCGGCGTTGTCTCATTCGCCCCAGACGCGCCGGGCCGTCTCGACCACGGCCTCCAGCTTGCGGCGCTGGTCGTCCGCGCTGATCAGGTTGCCCACCACGCTCGACGCGAACCCGCACTGCGGGCTGATCGCCAGCTGCTCCAGCGGCACGTAGCGCGCCGCCTCGTCGATCCGACGCTGCAGCTCGTCCACGCTCGGCGTCTCGGGCACTTTGGTGCTGATGAGCCCGAGCACCACCACTTTGCCCTTCGGCACGAAGCGCAGCGGCTCGAAGCTGCCCGCGCGCTCCGTGTCGTACTCCAGCAGGAAGCGGTCGTGCCGCAGCTCGTTGAACAGCCGCTCGGCGATCGCGTCGTAGCTGCCCTCGCGGTGCCAGCGGCTGCTCTCGTTGCCGCGGCAGAGGTGGATGCCGAACGTCACGCCGGGGAAGTCGGCGATCACCGCGTTGTCGGCGCGTAGGCCGCGGGCGAAGTTCGTGTCCGGGTCCTCGCCGCGCGCCGTCATCTGCGCCCGCGACGGCGCGTCCACGTAGGCCGTGTAGCTGGGCGCGTCGATCTGCACGTACGGGCAGCCCGCGTCCACCAGCCCCTGCACGATCTGCCGCTGGATCGCCACCACGTCCGCCACGAACGCGTCCAGCCCGTCGTACACCGGCGCCGACCGCGCGTAGTCCCAGCGCTGCTGAATGCGGTCCGGGCCAATCAGCGTCACCTTCGCGGGGATGCGCGCGATGCCGCTGACGAACTCGTACTCTTCCAACGGCTGGTTCCGCACCAGGCGCAGCCGCTCGCGCACCGGACGCCGCTGCGCCACCGCCGGCCCCGCCACCTCGCCCTCCGGGTGGTCCAGGCGCGTGTGTGGCGGCGCGATCTCCGCCCGCTGCTCGTGCCAGCCGATGTCCTGCGCCCCGGCCTCGTAGCCCGCCACCGCGTGGCCGAAGCTGTCCTGGAAGTTCAGGCGACGGAACTCGCCGTCCGTGAGCACGTCGAGCCCCACGCTCTCCTGCAGCGCGACGGCCTCGCGGATTGCCCGGTCCTCGGCCGCGCGCAGCCCCGCGTCGTCGAGCGCGCCCCGCGCGTGTGCGCGCCACGCTTCCTTCAGGGCCTCGGGCCGCAGCAAGCTGCCCACCACGTCGGTGCGGATGTGCGTCAGATCGGCCATCGTGCGGTCTCCCTTGCAGCGAGCTACGGGGATGCGGCGCGCGTGACAGCGCCGGGGCCGAGTTGGGGGATCGAGGTAATCCGTGCGTGCGCTCTCGCGCCCTCTGGCGTCCGCGTGTCGCGCGTCTCCTGAGAGGATAGGGGGACGGGCGAGCCGGCCGCAACTGCGCCGCGCGTCGCCGCCGTCGGCCCCTCGCACGGCCCGCCGCCCGCATCCCGCGTCGGCAGCGACGTGCCAGATGAACCGGCTGCGCCCTACGCTGCTCCGCCCTCCCCGAGCCGCCCCGCCAGCGGTCCCTATAATCAAGAGGGTCTGCCAAACGCGACGAGCGCGCCGGTTCCAGCCGCCAGAGGAGGGCACACGATGTCCTTGGACTTCTTCAAGCAGGGACGCACTGGCCAGCCGGCCGACGCGCGACTGCCGCCCGGCCAGTACCTCACCAAAGGCTGGCCCGTGCTCCATTACGGCGACGTGCCGCGCCCGCGGCTGGTCGATTGGACCTTCCGCGTCTGGGGCCTCGTCGAGCAGCCTCAGGAATGGACCTACGAGCAGTTCCTGGCGCTTGGACAGACGCGCGTCGAGTGCGACATCCACTGCGTCACGCGCTGGAGCAAGCTCGACGTGGTGTTCGAGGGCGTGCCGTTCCAGACGGTGGCGGCGGCCGTGCGGCCCAAACCGGAAGCTAAGTACGTCATGGTCCACGCCGAGCAGGGCTTCACCGCGAACCTGCCGCTCGCCGACCTCGACCGCCCCACCGTCCTCTTCGCCCACCGCGCCGAGGGCCAGGAGCTAGCGCTCGACCACGGCTGGCCGCTCCGCCTGGTGGTGCCCCACCTCTACTTCTGGAAGAGCGCCAAGTGGGTGCGCGGGCTCGAGTTCCGCGCCGACGACGCCCCCGGCTTCTGGGAGGGCTACGGTTACCACATGCGCGGCGATCCCTGGCAGGAGCAGCGCTACTGGGGAGATTAAGGGAGTAGCCTTCGGGGAAACTCCCCCAGGCCCGCTGCTCCCAGAGCGCCCTACTCGGGCGCCTCGATGGCGGCCACGGCCGCCGGCAGGACCGAGCCGGCGCGGGCGCGGATGACCAGCTCGGCGTGGCCGTCCTGGGGCGTCGCGCTCTCGTTCACGATCACCAGCGGCGCCCCGTGCTCCCGCGCGATCGTCGGCACGAGGGCCGCGGGATACACCACGAGCGACGACCCGACGACCAGACAGAGGTCGCACGTGCGGGCGGCCCGCTCGGCGGCATGCAACGCGCCCTCCGGCAGCGCCTGCCCGAACGAGATCGTGGCGTTCTTCAGCAGCCCGCCGCAGCGCGCGCAGTGCGGCACCTCGACCCCGGCCACCAGCTCGGCCTGGATCGCCTGGCGGGGCGTGCGCGCGTCGCACGCGATGCACAGCACCTCGTGGTTGTTGCCGTGCAGCTCCACCACCTTGGCGGTCCGCACGCCCGCCCGCTGGTGGAGGCCGTCGATGTTCTGCGTCACGACCAGGCACAGCTTGCCGAGCGCGTCCAGCCGGGCGATCGCCTCGTGTGCCGGGTTGGGCGCCGCCGCGGCCAGCACCGGGTACGTCTCGCGGCTCCGCAGCCAGTAGCGCCGCTGCGCCTCCGGGTCGCGCAGAAACTCGTCATAATACACGATCGGGTAGCGGTCCCAGATGCCGCCCGGGCTGCGGAAGTCGGGGATGCCCGATTCTGTGCTCACGCCCGCGCCCGTGAACACCAGCACGCGCTCCGCCCGGCGCAGCAGCGCCGCGAGCGCCCGCACGTCGTCGTTCACGCCACCCCCGCATGGCACAAGAGTGCCGCCAAGCGCGTGACGCTCTCGGGGCGCTGCTTGCTCGCCCTGCCCGGTCCCCGCTCGGCTCGGTTGACTCCGCCCGCATTGTATACGATTAGAACGACAGGTGGGTTGTCCCTCGCGGTCCAAATCAGCACCCAGCAGCACGCCGTACCGGAGGCGGGATGCCCCAACAGCAGACCGCTCAGCACTCAGCGCTCAGCACTCAGCACTCTTCCGTCCAGCGCATCGGCGTGCTGACGGGGGGCGGCGACTGTCCGGGGCTGAACGCCGTCCTGCGCGGGCTGGTCAAGACCGCCGTGGGGAGCTACGGCTGGGAAGTGCTCGGCTTCGAGGACGGCTTCGACGGCCTGCTCGACCCCGAGCGCGTGCAGCCGCTCACCCTCGACGCCGTCCGCGGCATCCTCCCGCGCGGCGGCACCATCCTGGGCACCACCAACCGCAGCAACCCCTTCGACTATGTCTGGAAGGAGCACGGCGCCGTGCGCCGCGCCGATCGCTCGGCCGAGGCGCTGGCGCGGTTCGCCGCCCTGAGCCTGGACGCGCTCGTGGTCGTCGGCGGCGACGGCACGCTCGCCATCGCCGAGCGGTTCTACCGGCTCGGCGTGCCCGTCGTCGGCGTGCCCAAGACGATCGACAACGACCTCTCCGCCACCGACGTGACCTTTGGCTACCAGACCGCGCTGCAAACCGCCACCGAGGCCATCGATCGCCTGCACACAACCGCCGAGAGCCACCATCGCGTGCTCGTGGTCGAGGTGATGGGGCGCCATGCCGGGTGGATCGCCATCGAGTCCGGCCTGGCGGGCGGCGCCGACGTGATCCTGCTGCCCGAGCTCCCCTTCGACATCGACCAGGTCGTCATCGCGCTGGCGGCGCGCCAGCGCCGCGGCCGCGGCTTTAGCATCGTGGTGGCCGCCGAGGGCGCCGCCCCGCGCGGCGGCGCGCCGTTCGTCCAGCCCTCGGCCGACAAGACCAGCCCCACCCGCCTGGGCGGTATCGGCGCCTGGCTCGTAGCTGAGATCGAGGCGCGCATGGAGGTCGAGGCGCGTGCCGTCGTGCTAGGCCACCTGCAGCGCGGCGGCAGCCCCGTGGCCTTCGACCGCGTGCTGGGCACGCGCTTCGGCGCTGCGGCCGCCCGCCTGATCGCGGCCGGCGGCTTTGGCCAGATGGTCGCGCTCCAAACGCCGCGCGTCGTCCCCGTCCCCCTGGCGGAGGCCGTCGGCGCGCTGAAGCGCGTCCCCCCCGACGGCGAGCTGGTCCAGACTGCGCGCGGCCTCGGCATCGGCTTCGGCGACTAACCCGCTCCCGCCCCTCGCTAAGGCGACGGCTGACACATCCGAGTCCGTCCCTGCCGCCTCCTCCACGTCCGGGGGGCCGAGGCGGTAGTGATGCACGCTCCCCTTTCCTTCAGGGAGGGGGGCCGGGGGGTAGGTCAGCGCTGCCGCCGTCGGCGCAGGAACGCGGGCAGGTCCAGGTCATCCTCGTCCGGGGCTTCGGCCAGCGGCGGCTCGCGGTCCCAGTCCCGCTCGCGGTCACGGTCCCAATCGTGGTCCCAGTCGCGCTCCCGGTCGCGCTCGCGCTCGTAGCCGGCGTCGCGCTCGCGCGCCGGCGGCGCCGCCCGGCGGTCGCGGCTCTCGCGGGCGGGCACGCTGTCCGTGCCCGGCAGGCCGGTCGCGATCAGCGTCAGCTTCACCTCGGGCTGCGGCCGCGGGTGGACCACGGCGCCGACGAGGATGTTCGCCCCCGGATCGACGACCTCGTAGATGGCGTTCGCCGCCTCGCTCACCTCGGTCAGGGTCAGGTCCGGCCCGCCGGTGATGTTGATCAGCACGCCGCGCGCCCCGGCGATCGAGGCGTCGAGCAGGGGGCTGTTGATCGCCGCGTGCGCCGCCTGCAGCGCCCGCGAGTCGCCGCGCGCCTCGCCGACCGCCATCAGCGCCGTGCCGGCGTCGGTCATCACCGACTTCACGTCGGCGAAGTCGAGGTTGATCAGGCCGGTGTAAGTCACCAGGTCGGCGATGCCCTGTACCCCCTGGCGCAGCACGTCGTCGGCCAGGCGGAACGCCTCGACCATCGGCAGGTGCCCGTCGCTGAGCCGCATCAGGCGGTCGTTCGGAATGACGATCAGCGCGTCGACGTGCTCCCGCAGCGCCTGCAGGCCCCCCTCCGCCGACCGCCGGCGGCGCGAGCCCTCGAACGCGAACGGCAGCGTCACCACCGCCACCGTTAGCGCCCCCTCCTCGCGCGCGAGGCCCGCGACCACCGGGGCCGCGCCCGTCCCCGTGCCGCCCCCCATGCCGGCCGTGATGAACACCATGTCCGCGCCGGCCACCGCCTCGCGCAGCTCGCCCTCGCTGGCCTGCGCCGCCCGCTCGCCCTGGAAGGGGTCGCCCCCCGCCCCAAGGCCGCGGGTCGTGCCGCTGCCGATGCAGATGCGGCGCAGCGCGTGCGACTGCGCCAGCGCTTGCGCGTCCGTGTTCACGGCGATGAACTCGACGCCCCGCACGTCGGCCTCGATCATCCGGTTCACGGCGTTGCCGCCGCCGCCGCCCACGCCGACGATCCGCACCTCCGTGAAGCCGCGGGCTTGCGCCACGGTGGGGGTGGTCTCCAGTATACGCGGCACCACGGGCTCGGGCCGGGTGGGCTCGCCGAGCCGGTCCGGGTTGAAGCCGCCCTGCTTAGCCACGCTCTACCACCTCTCGGGCCAGGGCCAGGTACATCTCCGCGGCGCGCTCCGCGCCGGTGTAGCGGAACACCGAGGTGCCCGCCGAGCCTGCCTCTAGTATCTTACTGTTCGTGCCGATCTCCGTGCGAAACACCAGCTCGCCCCAGCGGTCGCGCAGGTACTCCGCCACGGCGCGCTCCTCGCGCAGGCGGCGGTCGAGCTTGCTCAGCAGAATCCCCAGGATGCGCAGGCGCGGATTCAAATAGGTAATCTCCTCGATGCTCTCCTGTAGCATCTGCAGTCCCTGCAGCGAGAAGAAGCGCGCCTCCGTCGGCACGACCACGGCGCCCGCGGCCACCAGCGCGTTGATGGTCAGCAGGCCCAGCGCCGGCGGCGTGTCGATCAGCACGAAGTCGTACGCCTCCTCGACGGTCGCCAGCTGGTCGCGCAGGCGCAGCTCGCGGCCCAGCTTGTTCATCAGCGCCGCCTCGGCGCCCGCCAGCGGAATGGCCGAGGGCACCAGGTCCAGGCCCGCGTGTGTCTGCAGGTTGACGGCCACGATGGGGAGCGGGCACTGGCGGTCGAGCAGGGCGTCCGCAATGGTCCGCTCGGTCTGCTTCTCCAGGCCGAACGCCGCGGTCAGGTTGCCCTGGGGGTCCATGTCGATCAGCAGCACGCGGCGGTCGAGCAGGGTGAGAGAGGCGCCCAGGTTGGCCGTGGTGGTTGTCTTGCCGACGCCACCCTTCTGATTGGCGACGGCGATGATGCGCGCCATGTGTGGTGTCGTTCTCCCTCTCCGCTCGGGGACCCGCAGAGCGCGGTATGAGGCTGCCGGATGGTAGCATAGCCCCCGTGCGGGCGCAACGCGCCCGCGGGGCGCCGGGTCTCCCTCCCAAGCCCCGGCGGCTCGTCGCCCTCACGCGCCGGGCCGACCCGGTGGCCTCTCGAAGCTTCGCTCGCGCGGCGCCCGCCTGTTCGTCGCCGCTGGATGCCGCGCCGCCGCGGAGTGTAACGTTTGGGCTGCCGCGCCGTTTAATACGGTGACAGGGAGGGACCGTCCCACGCCGGCCCGGCACTCGGGGCGTGGTGGCATGCCCTGAATCCTGCAACGGATTCGCTCGCGCGGCTCGCGTCGCGGCAACCCGGCGCAGGGAACGGGGCCAGGTGCGCGTCCCCCGGCAAGCGAAGGGAGGTGGCGGCGCGGCGACGGTACGGGGCAGGCCCAACGCCAGCTCCTGCAACTCTCAACCTATCCCAGCCCGCGCCCCGGCTGGCGTCCGGCCGCCGCGTGGCTAGGGGCACCCAGCGGAAGGAGATACTGAATGCGGCGACTATTTGCGGCGTTCGTGCTGGCCAGCACGGTGTCGCTGAGCGCGATGATCCCCAGCGCCTCGGCGCAGATTCCCGGGTTCCAGTCCTTCGGCTTCAACGGCAACACGCCGTTCTTCAGCACGGGCCTGAACGCCGGCCCGGTGCAGTGCCAGGCGGGCGGCCAGATCAACCCGACCACCGGCTCGGTGACGCCGTTCTTCCAGGCAATCGCGGTGGCGCCGGTGCTCGGCCCCGGCCCCTGCGTGCCGCCCGTCGGCTTCGGTCTGGGCGGCATCGGTCTGGGCGGCATCGGCCTCGGCGGGCTGGGCGCCGGCGGCCTCGCGAACCTGACGCTCGCGCAGGCGATCAGCCTCGGCTTGGGCACCGTGACCGTGGCCGGCAACGTCATCACCTTCGTCCCGACGGGCGGCACGGGCGTCGCGCTGACCGCGGGCCAGTCGCTGAACACCACCACCCTCGGCCAGCTCTGTGCCGCGAACCCGACTGCCTGCGCGAACTTCGGGCTGAACGGCGGGTTTGGCCTGAACGGCGGGCTCGGCGGGTTCGGGTCCCCCTTCGGTCTCGGCGGCTTCGGCTTCGGCGGCATCGGTGGTCTCAGCCCGGTCGGCGTCAACGGTGCGCTCAGCGGCTTTGGGATTACCAACGGCCTGAACTGCACCCCCCAGGGCGCCTTCTTGGTCTGCCAGTAGGCCGGCCGGCGGGAGAGGAGAGACAGCTGATGCGACGACTATTGCCAGCGCTGGCGCTCGCCGCGACCACGGTGCTGTGCGCAGCGCTGCCCGCGAATGCCCAGACCGGCGGCATGGGCTCCGGCTCGGGCACCGATATGGGCTCCGGGTCGTCCGGCATGAGTATGCCAGGCGGCATGGACATGTCCGGCGGGATGAGCATGCCGGGCGGGATGAGCATGCCGGGCGGCATGAGCATGCCGGGCGGCATGAGCATGCCGGGCGGGATGAGCATGCCGGGGATGAGCGTGCCGGGGATGAGCATGTCCGGCATGAGCATGGCCGGGATGGGCATGCCGGGTGGGCAGGGCTACACCTGCGCCATCGGGCAGGTCGTGCCGTTCTTCATGCCGGAGCAGGGCTTCGACCTGGCGGGCCGCCCGTACTTCTACCAGGTGCAGGGCATCTACGGTCCGTACGACGGCTTCGGCTACCCGGTGCAGGTCATGACGCAGGGCTTGAACGCCGGCGTGCCGTTCGGTCGCCAGACGATCGGCTACTTGCCGTCGCCGTGCCCGGCGAGCGCTTTCGGCGGCCTGGGCAGCCTGAGCGGTCTGGGCATGGGGGGCGGCGTGTCGGGCATGTCCTCGGCCGGCAGCTGGGGCGGCTGGTGGAGCCCCTGGGGCCCGCCCCCACCACAGCAGAGTGGCTGGTAGTGTCCGATCCCCCACTCCGTTCGGTAGTCCGGGGGGCTCGTGAGTTCCGCAGCTTCGGCTGCTAGCGCGAGGTGAGGCGAGTGCGGCGAGTTCTGAGCGCGCTCCTACTGTTGGGAGCCTTGACCCTGTTGGCCGTGCCCGGGGCGTCCGCGCAGTACTGTAGCTTCGGTCCGGGTGCCGGGTTCTACTCGGGCGCGTTCGGGACGCCGGTCTACGGCGACATACCGTACGCCTACTACCCGTACTACCCGGTCAACCAATACGGTAGCTACTACCCGTACTACGGCGCGCCGCTGTACGGCGGCTTCGGGGGCTACGGTGGCTCGGGCGCGATCTCGGTCGGCGGCCCGGCCACCTACCCCTACTATCCCTTCACCGGCGCCGGGTACTATCCCTACCCGGCGGGGGTCGGCTTCGGTACCGCTCAGCCCTATTCGGTCCTGGCGTCCGGGGTGCCCTACGTCGGGAACGGCTTGCCCGTAGGCTTCGGCGGCCGGGGCTTCGGGATCGGCGGCTATCCAAGCAGTTTCAGCACCACCGGCTACGGCGGGTACGCCTGCTGAGTGTTGGAGGCAGTTCGTGCGACAGTTGCTGGGCGCCCTGCTGCTCCTCGGGGGGCTACTGCTAGCCGCACCCCCGGCGCATGGGCAGTACTGCGGTCAAGGCTTCGGCGGCGGGCAGAACAACCTGTACGCCGCCAACTATACGGGTGGCATCTACCCCACCTATCCCAACGCCTACGGCGGCTTCTACGGGTATCCGTACTATGGCGGGTCGTACCCCTATCCGTCGTACGGCGGCTACTACCCGTACAGCTCCAACTTCCTGAACGGCTATACGTTCTTCGGCGCGGGGGGCTACTACCCGAGCTACACCTACGGGGCGTTCAACCCCCAGTTCGGCTTGCCCTACTGGGACTACCCGTCGGTCGACTTCGGCTATCGCGGGCTCCCGGCGAGCGTCGGCTACTACTATGGTGGCTACCCGTTCTACGGCGGCTACGGCGGCAGCAGCGCCCTCTCGCAGTATGGCGCCTACCCGCTGGCCGGCGGCAACTACGGCAGCGCCCCGTCGCTCTATCCCGGCACGCCGCCCTACGCCGGCGGCTACGCCCCCTACGCGTCGGCGCTCTACCTGCCCACCTACTTCACGGGCGGGCAACCGTTCTCGATTCTGTACTGCTAACCTTCCCGGGCGGGGGCGAGGAGCCTGCCGGGCGCGGCCCGGCCCCGGCCGTTCCCTGGACACTCGCGTTAGTTGTGGTGAGGAGTAGCGGCTCATGTGGCGTCTGCTCGTGGGACTGGCTTTCCTGGGGAGCCTCTTCGTGGCGGCGCCCAGCGCCTCGGCGCAGTACTGCTCCCTCGGCACGTCCAATACCTATCCCGGCTTCCGCTCGGCGGCGAACATCAACCCCGTCTACGGCGGCGGCTATCCGGGCTACCAGTACTATCCGTTCCAGCAGTCCTGGTACGGTGGCATCCCGAGCTACTACGCCAGCTACACGAACGGCTACCCGTATGGGCAGAACGCCTCGGGCGGCGGCGCCTACGCCGGCTATCCGTACTATGGCGGCGTGGCCGGCGGCGGCAGCCAGCCGTACTTCGGCGCCGGCTACGTCGATCCGACGTTCTATGACACCGCGACGCTCGGCAACTACCTGAACCCGTACTACTCTGACATCTTCGGGAACATGCCCTTCTGGACCGGGCAGTACGGCGGCGAGTACCCCTACTACAGCACGTTCTACGGCGGCTACCCGGCCTACGGCGGCTTTGCGTACAACGCGGCCTGTGGCTACTATCCCTACGGCTACAACGGGGCGTGCTCGCCCGCGTGGGTGGGCAGCAACATCTACCAGTGCCGCTAAGCGCGGCGCCCCCGGTGGGAGCCGAGTGACGGTAGCGAGCGAGAGGAGAAGGTTGATGCGGCGACTGATGGTGGTCCTGGCGCTGGGGGCCACGCTGCTCGGCGCGGGGGTCCCCGCGGCGTCCGCACAGATGGACCCGTCCGGGGGCTACGGGTACGCCGGTGCCGGGTACGGCAGCCCTGGCTACGCGAGCTACGGGTACGGCGGCTACTACGGCCCGGGCTACACGCCGGGCGGCCCGATCGGGCCGCTGGCCATCCCGGGGCCTTATCCTATCGGGCCGTACGGCTCGGGTGGCTACGGCGGCATCGCCGGTTATGCCGGCGTCCCCTACGGGCCCTGGCCGTACTACGCCGCGCCTGCCCTGAGCGGCATCTACAACGCCACCGGCTATCCCACCTTCGGCTTGTTCCCCTACTTGGCGCAAAACGGCAACGTTAGCAACCCGTCGCCGTACCTGTACAACCAGCCCTACGCCTTCTTCATGGGCTGCACATCCACCTACGGCGGCAGCAACTACTACGTCTGCCGCTAGCTCGCTCGCGCACCAGAAGCCCCGGGGCGCTTACAGAGCGCCCCGGGGCTTCCGTGTTCCCGTCCCCGGCTCGCCCGTGCTCCGCGCCCGGCGCCGCCGTCCGTCTCTTCCTCGGTCGCGTCGGGCCCGGCCCCTCAGGCGAGCCGCGCCCCATCCGGCTGGAGAGCCGCCCGGGCTGCTGCCGACTCGGCGAGCAGCTCGTGCAAGCGCGACAGGCAGCGCAGATACTTCTTGCGGTACCCCTTGTCGCGATACTCGGCCAAGAACAGATCGGGCAGCGGGCAGGTGGCCGATAGCCCCAGCCGCACTTCCTGGTCGTAGAGCTTGTCGACCAGGTGGACGAACCGCAGCGCCATGTCCTGATCCTGAAAGGGCTCCAGGTCCTCGATGTATAGCGCCTCGAGCGGCGCGACCAAGCGCACGTAGCGGATCGGGTGCAGCGTGCTTAGCCGAGCGAGCAGCGCGGGCGCGCTCACCAGCACCTTCGCGCCTCGCGTCGCCGTGTGCTGCGCGTACGCCGCGTGCAGCGCAGCCCGGCTCAAGCGCCCGTCCGCCGCGGCCGCCTCCGACCGCGGTCGATGGCGGTAGTCTTCGCCCGCGATGTGGACCGTCTCGAAGACCGCCGCGATCTCCCCGATCTCCCGCCGAAAATCGTCCGCCGCGAAGCGCCCCGCGCCCAGGTCCGTGGGCACCGTGTTCGATGTCGTGATCACGCGCAGGCCGTGGCCGCTCTCGCGCAAGCCTCGTAGGAAGCTGGCGGCCAGCCGCGTGTTCGCCACGTCGTCCAGCTCGAATTCATCGATGCACAGCACCCGCTCCTCACGGAACGCCGCGAGCGTCGCCGCGAGGCCGAGAGCCGTGATAGTGTACGACAGCTCCGCGAACGAGAGATACGCTTTCGGGCCGGGCGCGGCATGATAGGCTGCCGCCAGCAGGTGCGTCTTGCCTACCCCGAACCCCCCGTCCAGGTAGAGCCCCTGCAGCGGCGCGCTCCCGCCCCGGCCGCGGAGCCGCGCCAGCAGCCCCCTCGGCGGCGGCTCCGCCGCTGCCACAAACTGCTGCACGCGCTTGCGGGCCGCCGCCTGGCTCGGCTCGCGCGGATCGGGCTGGTAACTGGCGAACGAGACGTGCGCGAAGCGCGGCGTGGGCTCGAAGCCGCGCACCAGCTCGGCGGGGGTGGCGTCCGTGGGGATGTCGTCTAGCGAGCGCAGCGCGGACACGTCTGGGCCGCCGCGATCCATGTGTTCAACCTGCCTGACGATGGACTAACCTCAGTATCCCCTACGCGCGCACCCTGCTTCCACGTGTGCTTGCACGCCCCGGCCTCGCCTGCCTCCCTTCGAGCGGCGCCGCTCGGCCCCAAACCTGCATTCCCTGGGGGTTAACACCCTGGTGAGGGTGCGCGCGACACGCACCCTCACCAGGGTGTTATTACGGCCCTCGCCTGCCCCGCTCGGGCGCCAGCCTCGGCTACCGCACGCCCTGGACCGCGGCCAATCCTGGCCACCAGCTCGGAATTCGCTTAGCTGCGCTTTCGCCCGCGCGCGCCCCCGCGCGTCTTCGGCGCCTCTTGCGTCGGCCAGAACACGATGGTGGACCCTCGCCGCTGAATGTGCAGGTTTACGCCCTCCGACTTCGCCGCCGCCTTCAATCGTGCGCGCTCGGTAATCGGCCGATCGTTCTCCTCAAGTTCCAGCTTCCCCGCGCTGTCCGCGTTAAGCTGCCGCACGTACTCCCGATAGCGCTCCTGCGTCGCCCGCCGGGGCGGAAGCACCGACTCTCGTGCCTCCTTCATGGATACCGTGGAGAATCTTGCCATCATCCACCTCCTGCACCATTATATCCCCATGCCCCGGCAGGCGTGAAGAAGCAACACTCCGTGGCCAAGGTAATCGGTTGCGGGTACTCGCTGCCATCTTGGTCGCCGCGCGTCCTCTCACCTGGCCGTCGCTGCTGAGGAGCCGTACGATTCGCGGGCAGCCGCTCACGAACCGCCCGGTCCTGCGGCAACCTGACATCCTTTGTGTCCGATATACCGATCGAGTCAAGCCGCCGCGCCCGCCGCACCGCGGCGGGCATCCTTCGCTGAAGCGAGGCCCATCACGCGCCCCACGGCCACTGCCCGCTGCCACCGCCGCGTCCATCCTGGGATCGTTTCTGCCCGGCCCTGTTCTCCGTCCCCTGTCGGGCCTGTGGGGTCAGCCTCTCCCGTCTCATTGACATCCTGTCGCTCCGACCGCACTATACGCACGGCCGCTCGCCACTTCGCCACACACGCGCGCCTCAACTCGACGCGATCCGCTGCCGATTATGCTCTTGAGCGCTCGACTGACCGTTCCGTGGTCCCAGCCCGCGCGACTGCCGGCTTGCGAGTGGTGCCGCGGCCTGATATCCCGCGGAGAATTTTGGGTTGTGCGAACTGCGCGTCCTCGCGCGGCCATTCGCCGCCGATCACTTCGCTCGCATACCATTGACAATCTGCGCTAAGAACTCTATTATCGGGCTACCCGTGCGTTAAGGAGACCCTCCCTATGCTCCAGCCCAGCTATCGGCCCGCCCGCCGCGTGCGCCCGCGCCAGCCGGCTCGCGCATCTGCGGCTGCGCTGCTCGTCGGCGTCCTGGTGCTCGCGCTCGGCGGTCTCGTCCTGGCCGGCCCCGGGCGCTCCGCGGCCGTGGCCGCCTCTGGCAGCCACGATGGCCAGTCGCGTGTCGCCCTCGCGCGTCCCCCGGCGCTGGCGGCCGATCCCGCGCCGCTCGTGAACGTCGCTCCCGGGCCGCGCGCCCGGGCCACGGACGGGCAGGCCGCCGTCGTCGCCCCGCCCCCGCCAGCGCGCCCCCCGCTCGTCGCGCCGCGCAGCGACAACGACTTCGGCGAGTTCTACGTCCACGTCCCCCCCGTCACCAGCGGGCGGCTCCGCGTGCTCGTCGCGCTGCACGGTATGGGCCAGGAGGCGCACAGCTTCTGCAACGCGCTGCTCGCGCGGGCCGAGTTTGAAGACTGGCTCGTCGTGGCGCCGACCTACAACTACGGCGACTGGCACGACCCCAACCAGGTAGCTCGGGAGGAGAGCAGTCGCTTCATCCCGCGCCTGCACGAGTTCTTGCAGGAGCTACCCGCACGCACCGGCCTCGACGTGGACTCCCGCGCCGCCCTGCTCGGCTTCTCGCGCGGGGCCCAGCTCGCCCAGCGGTTTGCCATGATCTATCCCGAGCAGACGTTGGCCGTCGCCGCCTTCTCGGCCGGCACTTACACCCTCCCAGACAGCCGCGCCCAGGTCCAGGGCCGCGCTGTGACCCTGAACTACCCGATCGGCACCGCTGACCTCCGCGATCGGTTCGGCCGCGGCTTCGATAGCGCCGCGCTCCAGCCCATCCCCTTCCTGATCGGCGTCGGCGCCGACGACCGCGACCCGGGCGACCTCCCGCGCCAGTGGGACCCCTATTTGGGTGACAACCGGGTGGCGCGAGCGCAGGCGATGGTCAACCGCCTCACGGACCTGGGCGTGTCGGCCGAGCTCGTCCTCTTCCCCGGCATGGGCCACGGCCTAAACGACGCGATGCGCACGCGCGCGCTCGACTTCATCGCCGGGCTCGCCTCCTAGCCTGTCGCCCGTCCTCCTTCGGTCGGACCGCCCACCCCTCCCGCTTCTAGCTACTCTCCTCACGTCTCTCCGCCGGCGCCCCGCCAGCATCCCCATCCCGCGCGCCGGGGACACCGCGCGCGGTGCGTCCGCGCTGTCGGGTCGGATGCACGGCCCCGCGGCTGCCCTCATCGCCGCCGCCCGCCACAAGCCCCCGAGACGCCCCCTACCGTCCCTCCGTGCTGCCGACGCGGCGGCAATGATACCCTTGAGCAGGGGCAGTAGGTGGGCTCATGGACGGTGGCAAGGTCTATCTCGTCGGCGCGGGGCCGGGCGATCCAGGGCTACTCACCGTGCGTGGTCGCGAGGTGCTCGCGCGCGCTGAGGTGCTCGTCTACGACCGACTGGCCGCGCCCGAGATCGTGGCGCTCGCGCCGCTGTCGGCCGAGCGGGTCTACGTCGGCAAGGCGCCCGGCCGCCACACGCTACGCCAGCCCGAGATCAATGCGCTGCTGGTGGACCGCGCGCGAGCGGGCAAGCAGGTCGTGCGGCTCAAGGGCGGCGACCCGTTCGTCTTCGGCCGCGGCGGCGAAGAGGCCGAGGCGCTTGCCACGGCCGGGCTGCCCTTCGAAGTGGTGCCGGGCATCAGCGCCGCGCTGGCTGTCGCCGCCTACGCCGGCATCCCCGTCACCCACCGCGCCGTCGCCTCCTCGTTCGCCGTCGCCACCGGCCAGGAAGGCGAGGCGCGCGGCACCCAGACGCTCGCTTACGACCGCCTGGCGGGCGCCGCCGACACGCTCATCTTTCTCATGGGCGTCGAGCGGCTGCCCGCCATCGTCGCGGGGCTGCTCGCCGGCGGGCGCGACCCGGCCACCCCCGTTGCCGTGATCGCCGCCGGCACCTTGCCCGAGCAACGCACGCTCGTCGCCACGCTGGCCGATGTGGTCGACCGGGTCGAGGCGGCCGGCCTGCGTCCGCCCGCCGTCACCGTCGTCGGCGAAGTCGTCCGGCTCCGTGAGCGGCTGCGCTGGTTCGACCGTCGCCCCCTCTTCGGCCGGCGCGTGCTCGTCACGCGCACTCGCGAGCAAGCCAGCACCCTCGTCGCGCTCCTCCGCGCGGCTGGCGCCCGTCCTATTGAGCTACCCACCATCGCCATCCGCCCGCCCGACAGCTTCGCCGACCTGGACGCCGCGCTCCTGGCGCTCGCCGACTCTACCTCCCCGGCCCCCCTTCCGCAGCGGCCAGGGGGCGAACCGGCGTCGGCGGACTCATCTCCCCCCTTCCTTCCCAGGGAAGGGGGGCCGGGGGGGTTAGATCCCTGGGTGATCTTCACCAGTGCCAATGGGGTGGAGGCAGTGTTCGCGCGCTTGGAGGCGCTCGGGCTCGACGCGCGCGTCTTTGGCGGCGTGCGACTCGGCGCGATCGGCCCGGCCACGGCGGCGGCCCTGCGCCAGCACGGCCTTCGCGCCGACTACGCGCCGACCGAGGCCCTGGCGAGCGCCATCCTGGCCGACTTCCAGGGGCGCGACCTGCGGGGCGTGCGCGTGCTCCTGCCGCGCGCCGACATCGCGCCGCCCGCCCTGGCCGACGGCCTGGCCGCGCTCGGCGCCGACGTGGAGAGCGTCGTCGCCTACCGCACCGTGCCGGCCGAGGGCCTCGCCGCCGAGGCGCGGCGCGTGCTAGCGGACGGCGCGGTCGATACGGCCTGCTTCACCAGCTCGTCCACCGTGCGCAACCTGGTCGACGCGCTGGACGGCGACACGTCGCTGCTCGCGCCGCTGACCGTAGCCTGCATCGGCCCGGTCACTGCCGCCACTGCCCGCGAGCTGGGCCTGCACGTCGATATCGTCGCCCGCGAGCACACCGTCGAGGGCCTGGTCGCCGCCCTCTGCCAGGCGGCGCGTGCCGCGAGCTAGCCGGCGGGTAAGATAGCTAGGGGCGCCCAGCTCATCCAGAGCGTCGGTAGCGCCAGTAGGCTGGGAGTGAACCACGATGCAGATCGAAGAACGGACAGCACCGGGCGCCGCCAATAGCGCCCCTGTGGCACTCAGCCGGGTGCAGCCAGCAGCGCCCCTGCAGCCCGCCTCGCCCGGCTTTCCCGCCGTGCGCCTGCGCCGGCTGCGCCGCACGCCCGCGCTCCGCCGCCTGGTGCGCGAGACGACGCTGGCCGTCGACGACCTGATCTTGCCGCTGTTCGTCGCGCCGGGCCGCGGCGTCCGCGAGCCCATCGCCAGCATGCCCGGCCACGCCCAGCTCTCGCTCGACGAGCTGGCGCGCGAGGCGCGCGAGGTGCGCGATCTCGGCGTGCCCGCCGTACTGCTGTTCGGCCTGCCCTCGCGCAAGGATCCCCTCGGCTCCGAGGCCTACGATCCCCACGGTATCGTGCAGGACGCCATCCGCACCGTGAAGGAGCACGCCCCCGAGCTGGTGGTGATGACCGACGTGTGCCTGTGCGAGTACACCAGCCACGGCCACTGCGGCGTGGTCGAGGACGGCTACGTGCAGAACGACCCCACGCTGGAGCTACTCGCGCGGACGGCGCTCTCCCACGTCGAGGCCGGCGCCGACCTGGTGGCGCCCTCCGACATGATGGACGGCCGCGTGGGCGCCATCCGCCGGGCGCTGGACGGCGCGGGCTACGTCGAGACGCCGATCCTGGCCTATGCCGCCAAGTTCGCCTCGGCGTTCTACGGCCCGTTCCGCGAGGCGGCCGACTCCGCGCCCCAGTTCGGCGACCGCCGCGCCTATCAGATGGACCCCGCCAACGGCCGCGAGGCGCTGCGCGAGGTCGAGCTGGACGTGGCCGAGGGCGCCGACCTGGTGATGGTGAAGCCCGCGCTCGCCTACCTCGACCTCGTCTGGCGCGTGCGCGAGCGCTTCGGCCTGCCCGTCGTCGCCTACAGCGTGAGCGGCGAATACGCGATGGTGAAGGCCGCCGGCCAGCTCGGCTGGATCGACGAGCGCGCCATCGCCCTGGAGCAGCTCACCGGCATCCGCCGCGCCGGCGCCGACCTCATCATCACTTACTTCGCCAAGGACGTCGCCCGCTGGCTGGGCGCCTGAAGTAGCCCCTCTCCCCCTGGGAGAGGGGTTGGGGTGAGGGCTCGCGGCGCCAGCGGATTGAGAGGCACATGCGAACGCAGGTATCACGAGAGCTATTTCAGCGCGCGCAGCGGCTACTCCCGGGCGGCGTGGACAGCCCCGTGCGCGCGTTTCGCGCCGTGGGCGGCACGCCGCGCTTCCTCGTGCGCGGCGAGGGCGCGCGCGTGGTCGACGCCGACGGCAACGTGTACCTCGACTACCTGGGCTCCTGGGGCCCGCTGATCCACGGCCACGCGCCGCCGGCGGTCGTCGCGGCGATCACCGCCGCGGCGCGCGACGGCACCAGCTTCGGCGCCCCCACGCCGGGCGAGGTCGAGCTGGCCGAGCTAGTCACGGCCGCCGTGCCGAGCGTCGAGATGGTGCGCTTCGTCAATTCCGGCACCGAGGCGACGATGAGCGCGCTGCGCCTGGCGCGCGCCGCCACCGGCCGCGACACGATCCTCAAGTTCGACGGCTGCTACCACGGCCACGCCGACGGCCTGCTGGTCAAGGCCGGCTCGGGGCCGCTCTCGCTCGGCGCCCCCGACAGCCCGGGCGTCCCCGCTGCGATGGCGCGGCACACGCTCTCCGTGCCCTACAACGATCTGGCCGCCGTCGAGGCGGCGTTCGCGGCCCAGCCCGAGGCGATCGCGGCCGTCATCGTCGAGCCGATCGCGGGCAACATGGGCTGCGTGCCGCCGGCCGACGGCTTCCTCGCCGGGCTGCGCGCCGTCACGGAGCGCTACGGCGCCCTCCTGATCTTCGACGAGGTCATCACCGGCTTCCGCGTGGCCTACGGCGGCGCACAGGCGCTCTACGACGTGACGCCCGACCTGACGTGCCTCGGCAAGGTGCTGGGTGGCGGGCTGCCGGTGGGGGCCTACGGCGGCCGCCGCCCGCTGATGGAGCAGATGGCGCCTGCCGGGCCGGTCTACCAGGCCGGCACGCTGGCGGGAAACCCGATCGCCATGGCGGCCGGCTGCGCGGCCCTGCGGCTGCTCTACGGCGGCGACGCCTACGCCCGCCTCGACGCGCTGGGGCAGCGGCTAGCCGCCGGGCTCGCGGCGGAGGCGGCCGCCGCGGCCATCCCCGCGCAGGTGAGCCGCGTCGGCTCGATGCTGACGCTGTTCTTCACGGAGCGGCCCGTCCGGGACTACGCGAGCGCGCGTACGGCCGATACCGCGCGCTATGCCCGCTTCTTCCACGCCATGCTAGCGCGCGGCGTGTATCTGCCGCCGTCGCAGTTCGAGCTGTGGTTCGTCAGCCTGGCGCACACCGAGGCCGACGTGGACGCCACCGTGGCGGCGGCGCGCGCCGCCTTCGCGGAGCTGTCGTAGGCGCCGGCTACGGGGGGGGAGCGCCGGCACGCTGGCCGTGCATGCGACGCTGGTACGCCACCTGGAGGAGCGCGCGCAGGTCTTCTTCCGTGAAGAGGTAGGCCTCGTGCTCGTCTGCCAGCGTGCCGTCCTCACGCAGCGGCACCCCCTGCACGACGATGCCCTCCTCCGTCTCCAGGACCCGCACGTTGGTATAGCGGTGCTCGTCGACGTACAGGCCAATGGCGCGAAAGATGTCCTGGTAATCCGAGTGGTCCAGGCCGACGAAGAGCTTCATGTAAGCTAGTGCTCCCGCGCCATCTCTTCGCAGAGCGCGTCCAGCTCGCCGTGGCTGATTTCCAGCGTGCGACCGACTCGCGCCACGCCCCCCAGCTGCGGCGCCACCCCCAGGCCGACGACGAGAAAGCCCTCCTCGACCTCGGTCACGCAGACGCTGGAAACCTGCTCCGTGTCGATCCGCCGCCCGAGCGCGCGGAGGCGGTCCTCGTACGTCCAGGCCATGCACCCCCCATCGCCTGCGCGCATTCTACGGAGCGGCTATCCCAGTGTCAACAGGCGGATCGCCATCGCGCTGCGCCCGCCGCGTCCGTCGGACCGACCGTGTGCGGCGCTCAGAACAGCCGGCGCACCGCCGCCACGATGTCCTGCTCCTGCGGGATGGCGGCGCGCTCCAGGTTCACGTTGTAGGGGATCGGCACGTTCTTGCCCGCCACCCGGACCACGGGCGCGTCGAGGTAGTCGAAGGCGCGCTCCGTGACCTGCGTGGCGATCTCGCCGGCGATGCCGCCCCGCTCGTACGCTTCGTGGCCGATTACCAGCCGCCCCGTCCGCTTCACCGACTCGACGATCGTGTCCACGTCCAGCGGCACGAGCGTGCGCGGGTCGATGACCTCCAGCGAGATCTCGTCCTCGCGCTCCAGCACTTCGGCCGCCGCCAGCCCGCGCTGCACCATCGTGTGGATGCCGACGAACGTCACGTCCTCGCCGCGCCGCCGCACGGCGGCCTGCCCGAAGGGGATCGTGTACTCGCCCTCGGGCACGTCGCCCTTTGCGAAGTAGAGCACCTTGTGCTCCAGGAAGATCGTCGGGTTGTCGTCGCGGATCGCCGTCTTCAGCAGCCCCTTGGCGTCCTCCGGCGTGGCGGGCACCACGACCTTCAGCCCGGGAATGTGGACGAACCACGCCTCGAGGCTCTGCGAGTGCTGCGCCGCATTGCCCCGCCCCGCGCCCTCCTGCGCCCGCAGGACCATCGGCACGCGCGCCTTGCCGCCAAACATGTACCGCAGCTTCGCCGCCTGGTTGACGATCTGGTCCATCGCCAGCCCCACGAAATCCAGATACATCAGCTCGGCCACCGGACGCGTGCCCGTGACAGCGGCTCCCACGGCCGAGCCGACGATGATCTCCTCGGACAGCGGCGTGTTGCGCACGCGCTCGGCGCCAAAGCGGTCGAGCAGGCCGCGCGTCACCCCGAAGATGCCGCCGCGCCCGGCCGCGATGTCCTCGCCGAGCACCCACACCGTCGGGTCGCGCGCCATCTCCTCGTGCAGCGCCTCGTTCAGCGCCTGCGCGTACGTCAGCTCTCGCATACGGCCTCGCAGCGATGGGGCTCGCGGTGACGAGCGATGAGCCCTGCCGAGCCCGCCCCGCTTATTGCTGGGCGGTCAGGCGCGCGGCGGTCGCCTGGACCACGATGTCGAGCAGGTGGGCGCCGTTCTCGTCCAGGTAGCGCTTCACGCCGTTCAGCGCGGCATCGCGCAGCGTCGCCGCCGCCGGCGACTGCGCCAGCCACTGCTCTGCTGAGGCGACCGCTAGCCCGCCCGCCTCGGTCTGGAGCGCGCGGCCGAGTGCCCCCAGCGCCGCGCCCATTAGCTCGCCCCCGACGGCCGGCCGCGGAAACTCCACACGACCGATCGCCTCCTGCACCAGCGCCGCGACGACCGTGCCCATCAGGTCGCGCTCGACGGCGGCCTGGTAGACCTGCTGCTCGACGGCCGGCGCGGCCTGGGCCGCTAGCTCCGGCAGGCGGTCCCACGGCATGCTCATGGCTCGCTCCTCTCCGTTCCGCCGCGCCGCGTCCTCGCGCCGTGCCCGGCGCACTCGTATCCTCAGCGAGCTACCCGGCAGGGGCCTGCGCCAGCCGGCGGCCCGTCAACCCACGGGCTGGTGCCCGTCGTGCGCGGCGTAAGCCTCCTCGCGGTAGAGGTCCAGCGCCTCCATCGCGGGCAGGTCGGTGATCGAGAAGAGGACGGCCTCCTCGTCGCCCGTGTTGGCGTGCTCGTGCCAGGCCCAGGTGGGCAGCGCCAGGAAGTCGCCCTGCTGCCAGTCGAGCCGCTCCCCGTTCACCACGCTGTAGCCGCGCCCGCGGAACACCTGGTACACGGCGCTGCTCGTGTGGCGGTGCGCCCGCGTGCGTACCCCCGGCCGCAGGAGCTGAATCCAGCAGCCGAGCGCCGGCAGCGCGTGGCCGCCCGTCCGCGGGTCGGTGTACTCTAGCGCCACGTCGTCGTAGGGGCTCGCGTCCACCGCCGCCAGCCGCCGCAGCGCCGCATACGTGTCCGCCCACCGATAGGTGAGGAGAGGCGGGCGGGTCGGTTGCACCGCTCGCAGCGCGGCGCCGTAGCGGTGCTGCGAGCTATCGGCCGGCCGCGTCTCAGGCTGGCGCTCGGCGGGGTGGCGCTCGAAGAACACGCCGTTCAGCAGGATGACGAGCGGGAAGTCGAGGCCGTCCATCCACATCACCGGCTCGTCGCCGGCGTTGCCGTGGTGGTGCCAGCTCCAGCGCGGCGTCAGCACCAGGTCGCCCGGCTCCATCGTGCAGCGCTCGCCGTCGATCGTCGTGTAGGCGCCGTGGCCCTGGATGATGAAGCGGATCGCCGCGGGCGTGTGGCGGTGCGTGGGCGCGACCTCGCCGGGGCGGATGAGCTGCACGGAGGCGGCCAGCGTGTGCGTGGCGCAGTGCTGCGCCACCAGGCCCGGGTTGACCAGGCGGATCGTCCGCCGTTCGGCCGCCGCGTCGTGCTGCACCAGCTCGCCGGCGCGCTCCAGCACGCGCCGCACGTCGGCGCCCCGCCAGACGTACGGGCGCGCGACCAGCCGCGGCTCCGCCGCCTGCACCTCGTCGCCCAGCCGCCACAGCCCTTCGAGCTGCAGCCCCGCCATCTCCGCGTGCAGCGCGTCCAGCGCCGCCGTCCCGCTCACCGGCTCCGCAACCATCACGCCTCCGCAATCCCTACCGCCGGGCCGCGAATCCCCGCGCCGCTGCGCGACCGGTCACGCCTTGCGGCCAGCCGCTATCCTAGCAAGTCCAGCATCTCCCCCGGGCGCATGGCGATGCAGGTGAAGATCGGCGTGTCGCGCTCCGTGTACGAGCTGGCCTCCGTCTCGCGTAGCGCCATCACCAGGTCCAGGAAGTCGCTCGGCACGTCGGACTCGAACGCCAGCACGAACTCCTGGTCGTCGAGCCCGTAGGAATACGTCGTGTTCAGCTTGACGCTCGGGAACGTATGCCCCAGCTTGATGTGGGCGTCCATCATCTCCTGGCGCCGCTCTTTCGACAGCGCGTACCAGGCGCGCGTCTTCACGAACGGATAGACGAAGAGGTACTTCGCCTTGCCCGGCGTGACGGTGAGCCGCGAGCCTTCCTGGCCCTCGTGGCGGTGCTTGTCCACGTACATCGAGCGCCGCGTCTGGCTCAGGTAGGAGTAGGGCAGCGAGGCGTAGTTGCCGAGCCCCGTCGCCAGCAGCTCGGCCATGAACGGGGGGAACACGTCCAGGTCCTCGCTGATCGTCCAGAGCAGGAAGTCGCAGTCGCCGCGAATGCCGACGAGCGAGTAGCTCCGCAGGATCATGCGCTCGGCGTACCGCTCCAGCACGGCCTGGAAGGCCCGCTTGCCCGCGTCGCGCTCGCTCGGCGGGAGCCGCCGCCACGCCGGATCGATCTTGAAGAAGTTAAACTTAACGAACTGGCGCCGCATCTGCTCGGCCATGGTCCCTCCCTGGGCGAACGCGTTAGCTGCTCTATTATCGCCCGAGCGCCCGCCCCCGCGCCGAACTCGGCGCGCTAGTGCGCGTGCGGCGGGAGCACCGATTGCTCCGCGGGCGCGGCGAGCACGTCCTGGTCGGTGAGCAGCCAGCGGTCCCCGCGCCGCACCACCCGGCCATCGTGCTCCAGCTTCAGCAGGTGCGCCAGCACCGAGCGCCCCGCCGCGCCGTGCAGCCGCGGGTCCACGTCCGCGTACAGCCGCGCCACCATCGCCCCGATCGTCTCGTCGCCCAGCCGCAGGCAGGCCAGCACTTGCCGCTCGCGCAGCAGGCGGTGGTCGATGTACTCCGTGATCTTCGCCTCGGGATCCTCCACCGGGTCCCAGTGGCCGGGCAGCATGCGCCGGATCGGGTACTGCCGCAGCAGCGCCAGCGAGTCGAGATACGCTGCCATGTCGCCGTCCGGCGGGCTCACCACCACCGTGCCGGAGCCGACCACGTGGTCCCCCGAGAACAACAGCTCGCGCGCCCGCAGCAGGAAGCACAGGTGCGTGCTCGCGTGCCCCGGCGTCGCCAGCACCTCCAGCATCTCGCCGTCAACCGGCACCTCCTGGCCGTGGCGCAGCGTGCGATCGGCGTGCCGAATGCCCTCGTGGGCCGCCAGCGGGGCGCCCGTCTTGCGGCGCAGCAGGTCCGCGCCGGGCAGGTGGTCCAGGTGATGGTGCGTCACCAGGATCAGGCCGACCCGCGCGTTCAGCTCGCCCACTGCCTCCACGATGCGGTCGATGTGTACAGGGTCGTCCGGCCCCGGATCGACCACGGCCAGCTCGCGCTCGCCGATCAGATAGGTATTCGTGCCCGGGCCCGTGTACGGGCCAGGATTAGCGGCCAGCAGCTTGTGAATCCGTGGCGCTACCAGCACTCGGCCACCTCCGGCGGGATGACGATTCGGGGTGGGGTCACGTCCACCTCCATGCGGGGCAGCACCGTGACCACCGGCTTGTTCTCCGTGTGCGCCCACAGCGCCTCCAGCGTCGGGAACATGGCCAGACGCTGGAGATGGCTGAGCGTGGCGAAGACCAGCGGGAACTCGTGGGCGGCGTGGCGCCTCAATGCCACGTCCGGCGCGATCCACACACCGTCCGTCGTCTCCGGCGTGCAGGCGAGCGCCTCCGGCACCGTCTGGGCGCCGCAGTGCAGCGCCTCCTGGCGCGGCGGCATGAGCGCCAGGAAGAAGCGCGTGTCGAAGCGGTGCTTGGCCGCCTCCGGCGTGATCCAGTGCGCCCAGTAGCGCAGGGCGCCAGGCGCCAGCGTCAGCCCCTCGCGCCGCGCCAGCTCCCAGAGCGACATCTCGCCGCTTGCCACGCTGGCGCGGTGGACGGCGAAGCGCCGGGCCGTTTCTGGCTCGTCGAGCGCCACCCACGCGCCCCGCGCGTCGCGGGCGAGCAGCACACCCGCCTCCTCGTAAAGCTCGCGCAGGGCATTGATCCACAGTGCCAGACTGCCCTCGGGCGTGTCCAGGCCCGCCTTCGCGCTCCCGCCCAGGCGCGCGTGCGCGGCCGCGGCGCTCAGATCGGCGGGCGGGTGCGCGCCGGGCGGCCAGTCGTCCGCTTGCAGGCTGCCGCCCGGGAACACGTACACGTCGGGCGCGAAATTGCTCCCCGCCGGCCGCCGCACCATGAAGATCTCGTACGGCGTCGCCCCACCCCCCGGCGTCCACTCCCCCTGGCCGCTGCCCCCTCTCCCCCTGGGAGAGGGCTGGGGTGAGGGCGACTCCGCGGCCCGCACGGCCGGCCGCACGAGAATCACCGTCGCCGATTCACGCGGCTCCACGGGCGTAGCCACGGGCCACCTCCTGGGGGCGCAAGAGCGCTGTCGCCACTCTTATACTACCCGCTCGTCCGCCCCTGGCTCAGTCCGCCATCCCCACCCGCTTGCGCCAGGCGTGCCAGGCGCGCTCGAAGCCGCGCGGATCGAGCTGATAGCCGCCCATCCGCGCGATCTCGCCGGGGCTCAGGTACTGCACGTCGCCCAGCGCCATCGCCTGCATCTGCAGCCGCGCGTTCTCCGCCATGTAGACACACGTCCAGACGACCTCCGGCAGCGAGCCGCCGGCCACCGCGCTGCCGTGCCCCCGCATCAGCACGACCCGGCGGGCGCCCAGCGCCCGGGCGAGCGAGCGGCCCTGCTCCATCGTCCGCACCAGCAAGTCCGTCTCTGCGCCGAAGTCGGCCGCGATGTCCCACTTGGGGACCTCCGGCCCCAGCAGCGCGGCCATGTGGTAGATTGGCCGCAGCGGCGTGTTGGTGATAGTGAAGGGGATCACGGACGGCGCGTGGTTGTGGCAGATCGCATGCACGTCGGGGCGAGCCTCGTAGATGGCGCCGTGGATGAAGCGCTCGGAGTAGGGCGTGCCCGCGGCGCCGCCCAGTTGGCGGCCATCGAGGGAAAAGCGCTGCAAGTCGGCCCCCGTGACCAGCTCCGGGCCGAGCGAGCGCGCGATGACGTACTCCTCGGGGCGCGCGGGATGGCGGATGCTCACGTGCCCGAACGCGTCGAGCACGCCCTCGTGCGCCAGGATACGGTTGGCGGCCACCAAGTCGCTCAGCGCCGCCGGATTGGCCAGCAGGGTGTCGGTCATGGCAACGTCACTCCTCGCCCGCGCGGATGGCCAGAAGTATACGGCCCATGCTCGGCGCCGCGGCTGCGGGAAGTCCTCGGCAGCCCTCGCCCCCGACCGTCCGCCCGCCGGCTGCCGAGCGTGTCCTGCCGGTCGCCGCGCCTGCAAGCCTCGCTGGCCCGCAACGTGCGGTACTTTCGCTGAGCAGCCGGTCGACTGCCGGCGACGTCGCGCGGACCAACCGACAGGCGGCGAGGCCCACGGCATGGCGCGGAATCAACCGCCCCGACCCTAATAGGTCGTGGGACGATAAATTATCGCCGATCCCCTTGCGCGTTCCGGACACTTCGCGTACAGTAGTTGCACGCGTCCAGTAGACAGAAACCCCCGCGTCGGTCGTGGGGCGCGGGGTGCGGTTCTGTGAATGCGGGAGATGAGGCGTTAGCGATGGCGACGACCGAGCGGGTAACGGGAGCCCCCCCCGGCAGCGCCGGACACGCGGGCGACAAGATCGTCGTCCGCGACCTCTACAAGACCTTCACGGTGCGCGGCAGCATCGTGCGGGCGCTTGTGAACATGAACGTCACCATCAAGGACGGCGAGTTCTTCGCCATCGTGGGCCCGAGCGGCTGTGGAAAGACGACGCTCCTGCGCATCCTGGCCGGCCTCGAGAAGCAGACCACCGGCACCCTGGACATGCACAGCTCTGACCCCAGCAAGCCGATCAACTCCATGGTCTTTCAGGAGCAGTCCGTTTTCCCGTGGATGACCGTGCGTGACAACGTGGCCTACGGCCTGCGGATGCGCGGCGTGCCGAAGAAGCAGCGGGACGAGACCGTCGCCTACTACATCGACAAAGTGGGCCTGACGAAGTTCACGAAGGCCTATCCGTTCCAGCTCTCGGGTGGCATGAAGCAGCGCGTGAGCCTTGCCCGCGCCTTCGCCAACGACCCCGAGATTCTCCTCATGGACGAGCCGTTCGGCGCGCTCGATGAGCAGACGAAGCTGCTGCTCCAGGAAGAGCTGCTGCGCATCTGGCAGGAAACGGCCAAGACCGTCGTCTTCATCACCCACAGTATCGACGAGGCGATCGTGCTCGCCGACCGGATCATGGTGATGACCGCTCACCCGGGCCAGACCAAGGCTTACGTCCAGGTGCCCTTCGAGCGGCCCCGCGCCGTCTACGAGATTCGCGCCACGCCGCAATACGGTCAGCTGATGTACAGCATCTGGGAGCTCCTCCGCGACGAGGTCTTGCGGGCCAAGCGCGAGGAGGGCACCGAGGGCGGCGCCGATCTCAACCCGTCGTTCAAGCCGCCCACGCGCGGACGCTAGTAGTCGCTCGCCGTGCCACCCGGGCGCGGCAGAGCACAGACGAGGAGGGAGGCAATGGCTCAGGAGCGGGTCAGCACCGGAGACATCCAGGGCCTTATCACTACCGCGCGACTCGCCGACGTCACTGCCGACCGCACGGCAGTCGAGGCGGAGCGGCCCACACTCGGGCTTAGCCGCCAGAACCAGGAGCGGCTGCTCTCGATCTTCTCCCCGATCCTGCTGCTCGTGCTGTGGGAGATCCTCGTCCAGGTCGGCGTGCTGGACAAGCGCTTCTTCCCCGCGCCTAGCTCGATCGTGGGCACCTTCACGACGCTCGTCACGTCGGGTGAGCTGTGGAAGCACCTGACGGCCAGCGTCACCCGCATCGTCATCGGCTTTGCGATGGGCGCTATCCCGGCGCTGCTCCTCGGTATCACGATGGGGCTCTCCCGCTGGGTGCGGGCGTTCTTCAGCCCGATGATCGCGGCGCTCTACCCGATCCCGAAGATCGCCATTCTGCCGCTCATCATGCTCATCTTCGGCCTGGGCGAGCCGAGCAAGTGGGTCATCATCGCCATCGGCACGTTCTTCCTCGTGCTCTACAACACGATGGCCGGCGTCATGAACATCCCGAACATCTACCTCGACGTCGGCAAGAACTTCGGCGCCAACCGCGCGCAGTTCTACTGGACCATCGCGCTGCCCGGCGCGCTGCCGCTGATCTTCACCGGCATCAAGCTCGCCGCGGGCGTCGCGCTGCTGATCATCGTCGCCGCGGAGTTCGTGGGTGCCAAGACCGGCATCGGCTACCTGATCTGGCAGTCGTGGCAGACCTTCTCGGTCGAGACGATGTACGTCGGCCTGATCGTGATCGCCGTGCTCGGCTACCTCGTCTCGCTGGCGATGGACGAGCTAGAGCACTTCCTGATCCCCTGGCGCCTCTAGCCGCGCCACCCGCACTCAGACCGCAAACAGCCCCCGGCACGTGCCGGGGGCTGCTTCTTCTGCCTGGACCAAGAATCGTAGGGCAGGGGCTCGTCCCTTGCCGCCCGCCGTGCCCGCCGCCACGCGCCGCGCTAGCGCGGCCCCGCTGGTTCCGGATCGTTCAGCGGCACGATGCTACGCCCCGCCCACCGCGCCGCCCGGCGTCCTGCCGTTATGCCCGCTGCCGCACCTCAATGCGTCCGTCGGTGTAGGCCACCACGGCCGTGTCGGCCATGCCGAGGAAGAAGCCGTGCTCCACGACGCCCGGCAGCGCGCGGATCGCGGCCGCGAGCGCCGTGGCGTCCGGCGTTGGCTCGAACGTGCAGTCGAGAATCCAGTTGCCGTTGTCGGTCACGAACGGCTGCGCGGCGCCGCCGCGCAGCGTCGGGCGCAGGCCCCGGCGCGCCAGCCGCAGCGCGCACCAGGCCGCCGCGAACGGCACCACCTCCACCGGCACGGGCGCCCGCGCGCCCAGCATCGGCACCAGCTTCGTCGCATCCGCGACGATCACCAGCCGCCGCGCTGCCGTCGCCACTACCTTCTCCCGCAGCAGCGAGCCGCCGCGTCCCTTCACCAGGTCCAGCCGCGGGTCGATCTCGTCCGCGCCGTCCAGCGCCAGGTCGAGGTCCGGGCGCTCGGCTAGCGTGGCCAGCGGGATGCCGAGCGCTCGGGCGCGGGCGGCCGTCGTCTCCGAGGTTGGCACGCCGACCACCCGCAGCCCCGTCCGCACCCGCGCGCCCAGCGCGTCCAGCACGTGCTGCATCGTCGTGCCCGAGCCGAGCCCCAGCGCCATGCCGTCCGCCACGTACTCGACCGCGCGCCGCGCCGCCGCCTGCTTCTCGGCGGCCATCGCGTCCTGCCTCGGATCAGCGGCCATCGCAGCCCTCGCGCCCCTACAGGGATATTCCTAGCGACTGAGCCGGCTGACTCGTCCGGCCCGTAGCGCGGGCGGCAGGGACGCTCGCATTCCGGCGACCACAACGTAGGGCAGGGGCTCGTCCCCTGCCGCCCGGCGGCCGGGCTAACTCTAGCATCATGAAAATCGCTCTATACTACGCCGCGAGCGGCCGACAATACCAGCGGCGCCAGCGCACGGACCTCACCCCCAGGCCCGCTTCCCTGTGAAGGAAGGGGGGAGCCGGCTCCGCCGGTTCCCCCTTCCCACATTGGGCGGGGGGGCTAGGGGGGTAGGTAAGCCGGCGCCTCCTCCAGAAAGCTCCGATCGACCGCTTGGCTAAGATCGGCGGGGTGGGCCAGCAAGGCGGCGTCTAGGAAGTAGGCTTGCGTCGTGGCCAGGCTCAGCACATCCGGCGCGCCGTCGGGCGGGTAGGCGACCGGACTGAGCCGCGCCAGCGTCTTCGGGTCGTCGATCCCCAGCAGCGGCGCCAGCTCTTGCCACAAGGCCGCGCGCGTCGCCTCCGACCGCAGCGCGGCCGTGTACTCGCCTAACGCGCGCAGGTACGCCGCCAGCAGCCGCGCCCCGACGCTGGGGCGGTGCGCCGCGAAGTTCGGCGAGAACAGCACCACCGCGAGTTCCTGGCCGGGGTCCAGCGTGTCCACGCCCAGCCAGCGCGCGGCGCGGCCCGCGGCCTCCAGCCGCGCCGCGTCGGGCTCGACCACGAACGCCGCGTCGAGCTGGCCGTCGGCCAGCGCGTCGGCGGCGCGGTCGGGTGGGAGGTCCACGAGGTTCACGTCGCTCGGCGTCAGGCGCAGCCGTGCCAGCGCGAGCGCCGCCTCGCGCCCGCCGAGCCCGTACAGGTCGACGCCAATCGGCCGTCCCCGCAGGCTCAGGTCTGGGCGGCGGGCCAGGTCAGCGCGCAGCACGAACGCCGCCGGGCTCGCGCCCGGCTGCGCCTCGCCGGCCGACGCGACGATGCGGGGCGCGGCCGGCTTCGCCAGCGCGTCGAAAAAGTCGACGCTGGGCGACGCGGTGCCCACGTCGAGCTGGCCGGCGACGACGGGCCAGAGCACGCCGAACGGTGTCGAGAAGCCAACCTGCTCCAGCTCGATGCCTTGCTCCGCCAGGTAGCCGCGACCGATGGCAAGCAACAGCCCCGTGTCGTACAGGCTGCCGCCCGTCCCCACGCGGACGATGGGCGCGACGGGAGCGCCGGGGCGCGGGCCGGGGCGCTCGGGCGGCGGCGTGCAGCCGGCCAGCAGCGCCGCCACCACCGCAACCGCCCCCGCGACTCGGCTCGCCCGGCTAGCGCGCAAGCGCCGCGCGCCGCCGGCCCACCACGTCACGTGGCGCTCGCCCCCGTCGCTATCCGCCAGCGGTGGTGAGCAGCCTCACGACGTCGCGCAGCGCCGCCGCGGCGCGGGCACGCAGCTGTTCGGGGCTGAGGCGGCCCACCGGGTGAGGCACCATCAGGAACGGGTAGTCGGGCAGCCCGGCCACGGCCGCCGTCGCGCGCGCCATCCGCTCGAAGGCGTCCGTGCAGATGACCGCGGCCGGGATGCCCCGGCGCTCCAGCGCGATGCCGTCGTGCACACTGCACGAGCTGCACGACCCTCAATCGCCGACCGCGGTCACCACCGCGTCGCACTGCCCCGTAAGCTGGTCCAGCGTCTCCGCGGGCGCCACGCGGCTGGCGCTCGGCTTGCCCACGAGCGCCACCGGCACCGCGCCGTGCCGCTCGCGCAACAGCGTCCCCAGCGCCGTCAGGAACTCCTGCGAGTTCGGCTTGCCATTCGCCAGCAGCCCCACGCGTTGGCCGCGCAGGTTGGCCAGCCGCGGCGCCCGCGTCGCGCCCGCCGGCCGCGCGGCCGTCCGCGGGTCGAGCAAGGTCAGCGTCTTCTCGCTGGCAATCGCCATGCTGCCTCCTCGCGGCGCTAATGCGCGCCGCCCTCCTCCGACCCAAGCGTCGGCGCGGCGCTGTCGGCCGGCACCGCGCAGTCCGCGCAGGCGGCTACGGCGCGCGTCACCGGCTCCGACGAGCGCCCGCCGGCCCACGGCGGCACTACGGCCGAGAACGTGCCGCCCGTCCCTCCGGCCGTGATAATCAACAGGTCCGACTCCCGGACGAGCGGGGGGAAGCGCTGCGCGTCGCCCGGCTCGACAGCGCCGCGCAGGTAGCCCGCGCGCTTGAGCTCGGCCGCCGAGCGGCGCGCGTGCTCCGCCAGGTAGGCGCGCACGTCGGCCTTGCTCCACCCCGCGCGCTCGATCACGGCGCGGTGCTCGGGTGCCACGACGACGAGATACGCGCCCTGCGTGTAGCCGCCGTGCGCCATCACGTCGGCCACCGTGGCGAGCACGTCCTCCGGCGTCTGCCCGAAGGCGTTGCGCACGTAGTGCGGCGCCTCCGCGGCCATCACCGTCACCGCGCTCGTGTCGCGCGCCAGCCCGCGCTCGACGTGCAGCGGCTCCCAGCCCGTCGCCTCCTCGTTCTCCGCGATGCAGTAGCTATACTTGCCCGGATGCCCCAGCGTCGATTGGTCCAGCACGCCCGGCTCGGCGCCGCAGACGTTCAGCAGCAGGAGCCGGATCGCCCGCCCGATGGTCGCGTTCGCCCGCCGCCCGGGGCCAAAGACGTTGCCGCCCGCGTTCAAGTCGATCTGCTGGCGAATCGGCCCGTTCACGATCAGGAGCGGCGCCGCGCCGCCCGTGCTCGCCATGCTGCCGTGCAGGCAGAAAGCGTCGTCGGTCAGCGCCTGGATGGCCGCGACGACGACCGGGAAGTAGGCGGGCAGGCAGCCGGCCATCACCGCGTTGATGGCCGCCTTCTCGGCGGTGATCGCCCGCCCGCGGTCGGCCACCTCGCCTAGCACCGTGCCCGGATCGAGCGTCGCCACTGCCAGGAACTCCGCCACCCGCTCCGGCGTCGGCGGCACCACCGGCAGGCCGTCGGTCCAGCCCTGCTGGTAGCAGAACTCGATCGCCTCCAGCGTATCGGGCACCTCGTAGCGCGGCGATGCTAGCTCCGTCGCCATGCTCTCTCCCTGCCGCGTCGCGTTCGGGGGCCAGCCCTCGCCGGATTCTAGCCCCGCGCTCCGCTTACAGCAATGTCAGTCGGGTCGTCACCGCGCCGCGAGCGGGCGCTTGGCAGGCAGGCCGGGGCGGCGCGGGTAGGCCGCCGGCGTGGCGGCGGCTTTCTCGACGACGACGAGGGCGCGGCCGTCGTCGAGCGGCGGGACCGTGACCGGCATGATCCTCGGCGGGCCGCCGCCCAGTGTCTGGCAGGCGAACGCCGCGCCAGCGATCTCCTCGGCCAGGTCGCCGCGCCGCTGGGCCACCAGCAGCCCGCCGACGCGCAGGAACGGCAGCGTCAGCTCCAGCAGCACGGGCAGCGGCGCCAGCGCCCGCGCGAACACGACGTCGTAGCTCTCGCGGTGCGCGGGCGCGTGCGCCAGCGTCTCCGCCCGCTCGGCGATCGCCGCCACCTCCGACAGCCCGAGCGCGGCGATCAGGTGGTCGAGAAACTCGACCTTCTTCCCCGTGGCCTCTAGCAGCGTCATGCGCAGCCGGGGGAGCGCCAGCTTGAGCGGCACGCCGGGGAAGCCACCGCCGCTCCCCACGTCCAGGCAGCGCAGTGGCAGGACGGATGCCGCCGCGCCCCAGCGGGCCAGCAGCGGCGTCGCGCCGGTGAGCGAGTCGAGGAAGTGGTGCGTCTCGACGGCGGCCGGCGCGACGATGCGGGTCAGGTTGACGCGCGCGTTCCAGGCCAGCAGCTCGTCGCGGTAGCGCGCGAAGGCGGCAAGCTGCTCCGGGCCGAGCGGCACCCCGAGCGCCGCCGCGCCCGCCGCGAGTGTCTCCATCGTTCCCTTGAGGCGGCGCCCTGCGCTCGGCTATAAACTGAAGTTCACCCAAGATTGTAACTAGCATCGAGGTGGTCCCACCATGTCCAGCAGCCAGCCGCCCGGCGCCCCCAGCGGGATGCAGCTCGGTCAGGCCGTGAGCACCTATCTGGGAACCCTCCCGGCTGCGGAGCGTGAGGCGCAGGCGCCAATGCTCCTGCGCTTTTCCCGCTGGCTCGGCCCCGACCGCGACCTGAACGCGATCATGCCAATCGAGCTAGAGCGCTATCAGGAGCAGCTTGGCGAGGTCGGCATCGATCCCACGCGCAGCCTGGATGGGCTCAAGAACTTCCTGGCCGACGCGAAGAAGCGGGGCTGGACCGACACCAATCTCGGCCTACACGTCAAGGTTCGCCGCAAGCCCGCGGCTACCCGCGCGACCGCCAACAACAATACCGCGACCGCCGAGGCGCGCGTCGAGATGACCCAGGAGGGCCTGGCAGCGCTCCAGCAGGAGCTATATCGGCTCGAGCACGAGGTGCGCCCGCGCGTCACCGCGACCATGCAGCGCGCCGCGGCCGACAAGGACTTCCGCGAGAACGCTCCCTATCACGCGGCGAAGGAAGAGCTGTCCGCGGTGCAGTCGCGTATCAACGCGCTGCGCGACACGATCTCGGCGGCCGCCATCGTGGAGCGCAGCGCGGCGGACCGCGCCGGCCTGGGCACCTGCGTCGTCGTCCGCGATTTGGTCGAGGACGAGGAGTTCCGCTACACGCTGGTCGGCCCGGGCGAGATCGACCCCCGCCGCGGCAAGATCTCCATCCAGTCGCCCGTCGCGCAAGCGCTCGTCGACCACGCGGCCGGCGACGTGGTCGAGGTCGAGACGCCCGCCGGCATCGTCCACTACCGCATCGAGCGGATCGAGCCGGCGAAGTGAGCGACGGGCCGCCGCGCACGCCGCTGCTCACCGTCGACGGCGTGGTGGTCGAGAACGGCGCCGTGCTGCTCATCCGCCGGCGCAATCCCCCGTTCGCGGGCCAGTACGCCCTCCCCGGCGGCTTCGTGGACGTCGGCGAGACGGTCGAGGCCGCCGTCGTCCGCGAGGTGCGCGAGGAGACCGGCCTCGACACGGCGATCGACTGCCTGCTCGGCGTCTACTCCGACCTCCACCGCGACCCGCGCGGGCACACGGTCAGCGTGACCTACCTCCTGCGCCGCCTCGGCGGCACCCTGGCCGGCGCCGACGACGCCGACGACGCCCGCTTCTTCCCCCTCGACGCCCTCCCCGCGCTGGCCTTCGACCACGCCCACATCCTCGCCGACGCCCGCCGCGCGCTGCGCGCCGACCGCTGAGGGCTGAGCGGAGACAGCGCTTGTCACTCAGCACTCAGCACTCAGCACGCAGCGCTGACTGGCGCTTGGCAGGCGCGGTGCTCGCGGGCCGCGCGGCCAGCGCGCTCAGCCGTCGCCTGGGGCGCGGCGGCGGCACGGTCATCGCCGGCCACGTCGTGCCGCGCCTCGCGCCCGACGCGCTCAGCCGCCTGAGCGCCGCGCTGCCGGACGGCGTGGTGCTCGTGTCGGGCACCAACGGCAAGACGACCACCGCGCGGCTGCTCGCGCAGGTGCTCGACGCGAGCGGGCGGCGCGTCGTCCACAACCGCGCGGGCGCCAACCTGCTCACCGGCATCGTCAGCGCCCTGGCCCAGGCGGCCGACACGCGCGGCCGGCCGCGCGCCGACGTGGGGCTGTTCGAGGTGGACGAGGCAACGCTGCCCCGGGCGCTTCCCCCCACGCGCCCCCGCGTCGTCGTGCTCACCAACATCTTCCGCGATCAGCTCGACCGCTACGGCGAGGTCCACTACGTCGCCGCGATCTGGCGGCGCGCGCTGGCCGCCCTGCCTCCTGGCGCCACGCTCGTGCTGAACGCCGACGACCCGCTCGTCGCCAGCCTGGGCGCCGTCCACCCGGGGCCGGTGCTGTACTACGGCGTGGCGGTGCCAGCCCTCGCCACGCCCGGCCTGTCGCACGCCGCCGACGCGCGCCTCTGCCCCGTCTGCGGCGCCCCGCTCGCCTACGCGCGCAGCTACTACGGTCACCTGGGCGCCTATCGCTGCTCCGCCTGCCCGTTCGCCCGCCCCACGCCCGCCGTCGTCGCCGTCGAGCCCGTGCAGCTCGGCCCCGCGCAGACCCGCTTCCAGGTCGACACCCCGGCGGGCGCGCTGCGCCTCACCCTACCGTTGCCGGGGCTGTACAACGTGTACAATGCCCTCGCCGCCACGGCGGGAGGCCTGGCGCTGGGTGCCGCCCCCACGGCCGTAGCGGCCGGGCTGGCGCGCGTCAGCGCCGCCTTCGGGCGCCTGGAGCGCATCGCCGTCGGCGATCGCGCCGTCTCGCTCGCGCTCGTCAAGAATCCCGTCGGCTGCACGGAGGTGCTGCGCACGCTGACGACCGATCCCGCGCCGAAGACGCTGCTCGTCGCCATCAACGATCTGTTCGCGGACGGCACCGACGTCTCCTGGCTGTGGGACGCCGACTTCGAGCTGCTCGGCGGGCAGGTGGCCTGCGCGGTGTGCAGCGGCACGCGGGCGGCCGACATGGCGCTGCGGCTCAAGTACGCGCTCGTCGCGCCCGAGCGCCTCCTAGTCGAGCCCGACGTGGCCCGCGCATTGCAGCAGGCGCTGGCGCGAACGCCCGTCGGCGGCACCCTGCACGTGCTGCCGACCTACACGGCGCTCTTGGCGCTCCGCGAGGCGCTGCGCCGCCAGGGCGCCGTCGCCGGCTTCTGGGAAGACTAGCAGCGCGTCTGACTCCCTCTCCCCCTGGGAGAGGGCTGGGGTGAGGGCAAGTGGACCTGCGGCTGGGGCACCTATACCCCGAGCTAATGAGCACCTACGGCGATCGCGGCAACATTCTGACCTTGCTGCGGCGCGCGGAATGGCGCGGCCTTCGCCTGCACGTCGACGGGATTGGCCTGGGCGAGCGCCCCGATCCCGCCGCCTACGACCTCTACTTCTTCGGCGGCGGGCAGGACCGCGAGCAGGCGGTGGTCGCGGCCGATCTGGTCAGCCACAAGGGCGCTGCCCTGCGCGAGGCCGCCGAGGCCGGGGCGGTGATGCTCGCCGTCTGCGGCGGCTACCAGCTGCTCGGCCGCGAGTTTCGCACGGGCAGCGGCGCGGTGCTGCCCGGTATCGGCCTGCTCGACGCCTGGACCGTCGCCGGCGAGCGGCGCAACATCGGCAACGTCGTCGTGCGCTGCCCCTGGGACGCCGCGCGCCGCACGCTGGTCGGCTTCGAGAACCACAGCGGCAAGACGTACCTCGGGCCAGGCTGCGCGCCGCTCGGGCTGGTGGCGGTCGGCGCCGGCAACAACGGCGAGGACCGCACCGAGGGAGCCGTGTACCGCGACGTCTACGCCTGCTACCTGCACGGCTCGCTGCTGCCGAAGAACGCCTGGTTCGCCGACCACCTGCTGCACCGCGCGCTCGTGCGCCGCTACGGCGCCGGCGTGCCGTTCCCGCCCCTCGACGACCGCCTGGAAGAGGCCGCCCACCAGGCGATCCTGGCCCGCGTGCAGCAGGTGGGCCGCGCGGCGGTGAGCGTGCAGTGACGACGGCGTCGTATCCGCGCAAGGACGACGAGGCGGGGCTGCGCGGCCGCTTGCGGCCGCTCGCCGGCGCGGCCGGCATCCTGATGGCCGGCTTTATCGCCAGCCGCGTGCTCGGGCTGGTCCGCAACGCGGTGCTCGCCAGTTACTTCGGCGACTCCCCGCAGTACGAGGCCTACGTCGCCGCTATCGCCGTGCCCGACGCCGTGTTCCAGGTGCTCGCGGGCGGGGTCATGGGCGCGGCCTTCATCCCGGTGTTCACGCGCTACCTGGCCGCCGGCGACGAGGAGGACGCCTGGCGGCTCAGCAGCTCGGCCATTAACCTCGCGGCGCTCCTCACCGGCGGCCTCGCCCTGCTGCTGATTGTCTTCGCGCGCCCCGTCATGGCGGTCGTCGTCTCAGGGCGCCCTGACCTTCAAGAGATGGCCACCGGCCTCGTGCGCATCATGCTGGTGTCGCCGGTCATCTTCGCCGTCAGCGGCTTCGCGACCAGCATCCTCAACACTTTCCAGCGGTTCTTCTGGGCCGCGCTGGCGCCGCTCATGTACAACCTCGGCATTATCGCCGGCACGGTCCTGCTGCACGCCCGCTGGGGCATCTACGGCGTGGCGATCGGCGTGGCGGCGGGCGCCTGCGGCCACCTGCTGATTCAGGCGCCGGGGCTGGTGCAGATCCGCGCGCGCTACTGGCCCGTCCTCGACTGGCGGGCGCCGGGCGTGCGCGAGGTCGGCAAGCTGATGCTCCCCCGCATGTTCGGCCTCGGCGTCGCGCAGGCCAACCAGCTCATCACCACGGTCTTCCTGGCCTCGTTCCTGGTCGCGGGCAGCATGGCCTACCTGAACTACGCCTGGCTGGTGCTGATGGTGCCGCTGGGGGTGTTTGGCATGGCCGTGTCCACCGCCGTCTTCCCGACCCTCGCCCGCCAGAGCGCCGCCGGCGAGAGCGCCGCGATGGGCGAGTTATTCGGCCTGACGCTGCGGATGATCCTGTACCTCACCATCCCGGCCGCGGTCGGCCTCGTCGTGCTGGGCGAGCCGATCGTGCGGCTGCTGTTCGAGCGGGCCTCGTTCACCCCGGACGTCACGCGTGCCACGGCCCTCGCGGTCGGCGTCTACGCGCTCGGCCTGCCGGGCCACAGCGTCGTCGAGATCGTCGACCGGGCGTTCTACGCCCTCCACGACACTCGCACCCCCGTGAAGGCCGCGGCCCTGGCGGTGCTGCTGAACGTCCTGCTGAGCGCCGCGGTGGTGCTCGGCGCCCTGCACGGCCCGCTGCCGGCCGATCGCGCCTACGCCGGGCTGGCGCTCGCGAACGCCGCCGCGGCCTGGGTCGAGGCGAGCCTGCTCGTGGTGTGGCTGCGCTGGCGTTCGGGCGATCTCGGGCTGCGCGGCCTGGGCCGCGACCTCCTGCGCTACGTGGCCGCGGCGCTGCTCATGGGCGCCGTGCTGAGCGGCCTGGACCGTGGGCTGCTCGGCGCGCTGGACAGGCGCGGCCTCGGCGGCGAGCTGGTGGCCGTCGGCACGCTGATCGTCGTCGGCCTCGCGACCTACCTCGCCGGCGGCCTGCTGCTGCGGTGCCGCGAGCCGCGACTGCTCCTCAGCCTCTTGCGCCGTGGCCGGTAAGGCCAGCGTCGGGGCGGGCTGGTATACTGCTTGCAGCGCACCGTCATGCCTCGCACCGCCGACCGCCGCAAATCCATCCCAGGTGAGAGCATGAGTGCCACTGCCGACGATCCCCTGGCCGTCCGTCGCCTGCCGGACGGCCCGCCGTCCGATGGCCGCGCCGCGCCCGACAGCGCCGGTTTTCCGCCGGGCCTCACCGCGCGCTACCGTCTGCCCAGCCTGCTCGGCCGCGGCACGCTGACAGCCACCTATCGCGCCACCGACCTCGAGCTGCGGCGGCAGGTGGCCGTCAAGCTGTTCCCCTCGCACCTGGCAGCCGACGAGACGTTCCGCGCCCGCTTCCTCGAGAAGGGCCAGGTGGCCGCGCGTCTGACGCATCCGAACATCGGCCAGGTGTTCGAGGCGGGTGTCGCCGACGGCCGTCCCTATCTAGTCATGGAGCTGATCGACGGCCAATCGCTGCGCACCCTGCTGGACCTGCGCGGGCGGCTGCCGCTGCACACGGCGCTCAGCCTGGCCGTGCCGATCGCCGATGCCCTCTCCCACGCGCACAACCAGGGCGTGTTTCACGCCGACCTGCGGCCCGAGAACGTGCTGCTCGACCGCCAGGGCCGCCCGAAGGTCGTCGACTTCGGCCTCTGCCACGTGGCGGTGGCGACGGGCGTCGTGTCGCTGGACACGATCGCGCGCCGCGCGGCCTACCTGGCGCCCGAGCAGGTGCGCGGCGACTCCATCGGCCCGCGCACCGACGTCTACGCGCTGGCGGCCATGCTCTACGAGATGCTGGTCGGCACGCCGCCGCTCGCCGGGCCGAACGCGCTGGCGACGGCCTCGCGGCGGCTGTTCGCGGAGCCGCCCCGCCTGCGCGCCGAGCGGCCGGACGTGTCCTGGGGCCTGGAGTACGTGATCCGCCAGGCGCTCGCCCCCGACCCCGCCGACCGCCCGCCGACCGCCGAGGCGTTCCGGACGGCGCTGCTCGCGCCCCCGCGCGACAGCGACCTGTCGGCCGGGTTGAAGCAGACGGAGTGGGCGTTCCGCTCGGCGCTGCAAGGCGAGCGCGTCGACCCGGGCGCCATCGCCGTGCCCGGTCGGCGGCGCGCGGGCGGCTGGAGCCTCCCGTCGCTGACCGTGATCCTGCCGCTGCTCGGCACCCTGGTGGTCGTGGTGGCGCTCACCGGGCTGTTCGACTTCTTGCCGCCCCTCCTGCTGCCGCTGCAGTCCGTGCGCGCGCCCGAGCTGCGCAATCGCACGCTGGCCGAGGCCGAGCTGATCGGGCGCGACAGCGGCCTGGAGGTCGTCAAGGCGCACCCCGAGCCCTGCGACGACAACCCGCGCGACTGGGTCATGCGCCAGGATCCCGACCCCGGCGCGCTCATGCGGCGGGGCGCCAAGGTGCGGCTGACGACCTGCTCCGGCATCCGCGTGCCGAGCCTCGTCGGCCAACGCGAGGAAGATGCCCGCGTCCAGCTCGTGCAGCACGGCTGGACCGTGCGCGCCGTGCGCACCGAGCCCACCGCCAGCCTGCCCCCGGGCACGATCCTCGCCCAGGAGCCGTCGGCCGAGCTGATCCTGCCCGACCGCGAGCCGCTCACACTCACCGTCGCGGAAGCGCCCAAGTAGCCGCTGGAGACGCCGCCCGGCCTACGTGAGGCGCGTGATCCGCATCGTGAAGCTGCCGCCGGGGGCGCTGATGGTCACCTCGTCGCCCACGGTGCGGCCCAGCAGCGCGTGCCCCACGGGCGACTCGTTGGAGATGCGGCCGTGGCGGGGATCGGCCTCCGCCGAGCCGACGATCAGGTACTCCTGCGTCTCGCCGTTCTCGTCCTCGACCACGACGTGCGAGCCGAGCCGCACGCAGTCCACGGCGGGGTGCTCGTCGATGATCTGCGCGGTGGCCAGCATGCGCTCCAGATCCTGAATGCGCCCTTCGATGAACGCCTGGTCCTGCTTGGCGTCGTCGTACTCCGCGTTGTCCACCGTGTCGGTGAACTCCTTCGCCTTGCGGATACGCTCTGCCACGGCCGGCCGACGCACGGTCCGCAGATCGTGCAGCTCCTGGTCCAGGCGCTCATAGCCCTCCGGTGTCAGGTAAACGGGCTTCTCGGGCATGGTCTTCTCCCGCGTTGTTCCCAGGCTAGGTCGCTTGCGGCCCACCCGCGCCGCGTGGACCGCCACTCGACCCGAAGCGAGCGGCCGGCCGCTGGCAGCCACCAGCGTGCGCCGGCCGTCTTGCACACTCTAAGCACTCGGCCAGAGGGAGTGTGTCCGTTTGGCTTCGCCAAACCTACACACCCAACCTGGGCCGGCCGCTTAGGCCGCTGTACAACGCGGCCCAATCCGGCGATTGAGTGCATCCCCGAATAAAAGGACACGAGACCAGGAGCACGACTCCCAGTCCCGAGCTTCGCTATTGATACCGCACTTACCAGCAAGTGTCAAGCATATACGCGAAAAACCTACCCCCGGCCCCAGCGACGCTTGCCGTGTTCCGCGTCGCAGGGCCGGGGGTAGGTCACTCCGCCAGGAACTCCCGCACGGCCGCGATGAGCGCGGGCGCGTTGTCCTCCTGCACCGGATGGCCCGACCGCGGCGCCACCACGAGCCGCGCGTTCGGCAGCTCCCGCACCATGCGCTCGGCCACGTCCTGCGACAGCACGGGGCTCTCCGCGCCGCGCACCACCAGCACGGGGCAGCGGATCGAGCGCCACTCCGCCCAGGTGTCCCAGCCGCCGCGTCGTCCTGTCAGCAGCCCCGGCGCCCACTTCCACTCGTAGCGTCCGTCGGGGCGCTGGCGCACCGAGTGGCGGGCCACCTCCTGACGGTAGTCCTCGGGCGGGTACGGGTCCTGGCCGCGCAGGAAGTCGGCCACCTGGCTCGGGTTGTCGAAGATGCCGGGGTCCTGGGGCGCATCCGGGCGCGGCGCCGCGGGCGCCGGCGCCTGGGGGCCAATGTCCACGATGACCAGCTTCGCCACGGCCTCGGGGTGCCGCGCCGTGTAGACGATGGCGTTGCGGCCCCCCATGCTCATGCCCACGAGCACGAAGCGCGTCAGGCCGAGCGCCGCCGCGAACCGCTCCAGGTCGCCCACGTAGTCGTCGGTGGTGTACGAGTCGCCCGGCGCGGCGCCGGTGTCGCCGTGCCCCCGCTGGTCGAGCGCCAGGATGCGGTAGTCGCTCGCCAGGTCGCGCGCGAACAGGTCCCACGTGCGCGCGTGCGCCATGAAGCCGTGCAGCAGCACCATCGGCGGCGCCGTCGGCTCTCCCCACTCCGTGTAGTGCAGGTTCAGGTCGCCGAGCTGGACCGCTTGGGCGCGCGGGCTCTCCGCGGGCATACGTTCCTCCGTCGCCAGCCTTCAGCCGTCAGCCAACAGCCGCCAGCGCGTTCCCCGCGTCTGCTGACGGCTGACGGCTGACCGCTGACCGCTAGAAAGTAATCACCGAGCGCAGCGTCTCGCCGCGCTCCATCGCCTGGAAGGCGTCCTCTACCTCGGCCAGCGCGATGCGTTGCGTAATTAGCTCGTCCAGCAACAGGTCGCCGCGCAGGTACCACTCCGCGAGCAGCGGGAAGTCGCGAGTGGGTAGGCAATCGCCGTACCAGCTCACGCGCAGCGAGCCGCCGAGGTCGAAGAAGCGCGGCAGGTCGAGCGCCAGCGTGCTGCCGTGCCCGGCCACGCCGATAAGCGTTGCCACGCCGGCCAGGTCGCGGCACGCCAGCACCTGCGCCAGCACGTCCGGCTGCCCCACGCACTCGAACGCGTAGTTCGCGCCGTACCCGTCGGTCAGCGCCCGGATCTGCTCTACCGCATCCCCATCGCGCGGGTTCACCGTGTGCGTCGCGCCAAACGTCCGCGCCCATTCCAGCTTTCGCGGCTCCAGGTCGACCGCGATGATCTTCGACGCGCGGGCCAGCCGCGCGCCCTGAATCACGCTCGTGCCCACCGCGCCCGCGCCGAATACCGCCACGCTGCTGCCCGGCCGCACGCCCGCCGTGTACAGCGCCGCCCCCACGCCGGTCATCACGCCGCACGCAATCAGGCACGCCTGGGCCGGCGGGATGTCGGGCGAGACGGGCACCGCCTGGTTGGCGTGGACGACGGTGTGCGTGGCGAACGTGCCCAGCCCCATGATCGGCGGCGGGTATTCGCCGGCCGGCGTGTGCTGGCGCGGCTGCCCGTTCAGGCTGTTGGCGCACAGGTGCAGCTGGCCGATGCGGCAGAAGCGACAGTTGCCACACGGCGCCCGCCACGCCAGGATCACGTAGTCGCCGACCCGCGGCTGCGCGACGCCCGGCCCCACGGCCTCGACGATGCCGGCGCCCTCGTGGCCGAGCAGCATCGGCAGGCTGGCGATCGCGCCGTTGCGGATGTGCAGGTCGGTGTGGCACACCCCGCTCGCCTGCACGCGCACCAACACCTCGCCCGGGCCGGGCTCGTCGATTACCAGTGGCTCCGGCGCGACCGCCCCGCGCACCTCGCGCGCCACGATCCCTTCGCCCTGCACGGCCATGGCGTCCTCCAGTAGCTCGCTGCGATGATCCTCTGCTCGGGCTAGGTGCTGGCTGGTTTCCGGCTTGAGCGCCATCCCTATGTGGCAGAAAGCGCGATGGGCCGTGCGTCCTCGGGGAGTTCCGTCAGGGGACCGTTGCCTTCATACCACTCGGCGTTGAGGATGTGTACGACGAATTCGATCGATCTCCGCTAGCCGCGCGTCAGGATAGATGGCCAACGGCGCGCCTCCTCTGCCGAGGGTGCAGGCTGCTCCCCGGCCTCACTATAGCACCGACTCCGCTGGGCGATCGCTGATGCGTTCGGTATTGCGCCAAAAGCCATCGCGTGGGCTGCCTCCACGCGTCCCCCTCAGCGGGTCAGATAAGCGTACTGGTTCTTGTCCAGGCTCACCGTCAAGCGCCCGCCGTTGGCGTCCAGGCGCTGCGTCAGGTAGCCGCTCGCGTCCGCCAGCCAGCCGCGGCCGGGGAACGGCAGGCGCACCTCCGTCTGTAACCTGCCCCCGATCGTGTACAGCAGCGCGTCGTCGGCCGTGGCGACGTAGAAGCCGCCGTCCACCGCCCGGTCCACGCCAAACGCTTGCCGCCACAGCGACCGCTTCTGCGCGTCTGAGGTGTCGGCGAACGCCTCCTCGACGCGGTCGCCGTCCACGTACTCCGCCTGCGGCCCCAGCACGCCGCTCAGGTGGCGCGGCGCGATCACCATGCCGCCGCGGCTCAGGTAGTCGCGCAGGCGCGCGGCGTCGTCGGCGGGCAGGTCCTGCGCGTAGCGCGACAGCACCACGATCGCCGCCAGCCGGTCCACCGGCTCGCCGTCGAGCGTCGACACCACTGCCGCGGGCACGTTGTCGCGGGCGAACACCGCCAGCCGGTGGAAGTCATAGGAGCGGAACGCGAACGGGTCCACCGTGCGCGACGCGCCCAGCAGCCGGAAGGGGAAGCCGGTCGGCGCCAGGATCAGCACCCGCGCGGCCCCGGCCGGGGCCGCCATGATCTGGCGGATGCGCGGGAAGCTCTCCGACACGCGCGCGAACATCGTGTCGGGGTCGTAGGCCGTGCGGTTCGTGTCGTTGTAGAGGCCCTGGCCGATGATGTTGTAGTTCCACGCGGCGATGCCCTGGAGCCAGCCGCCGGTCTGGCGCGCGAGCAGGGCCAGGTAGTAGTCGTTGGCCACCGCGTCCGCCACGTTGGCCGGCTGCGGGCTCGCCTGCGACAGCCCCCAGCTATTGGCCGTGGACCACAGCCAGAACGGCCGGTTGTAGCGCGCCGAGTAGTGGCCCAGACTGCGCACCAGCGTGAACAGCCGAATCAGCTCGGTATCGTCCAGCGGCAGGTCCATCGGGCCGTCGCGCGGGTAGGCGTCGTACGTCGGATAAAACGTGGGCGGCGTGCGCGCGAATACCGCCTCCACCTGCGGCAGCTGGAAGTGGATGCGCGCCGTGGCGCCCTCGAACGACATGGTGGTCGGCAAGTCGGGCTCCAGCTCCGCCCACTGCCCCGCGCTCCAGGCGGCGTAGTCCGCAATATAGTTCGTCTGGAACTGCCCGAGCTGCGTGATGCGTCCGGGATCGTCGCCCACGTCGGCGAAGCCGTAGCCGTTGCGCGCCTTGAACGCCGCGTCCGCCCAGGTCGAGTAGTCGCCGCCCGACGGCTCGTCGGCCAGGTTCAGCATCAGGATCACGTCGCGGTAGGGCTGCACGAACCGCGTGTCCACCCACTCGTAGTAGCGGCGAATGTCCCGCTGGTAGTCGGGCGAGTAGAACGACGCGTTGACCACCGCTGTCGTGCGATCGATGCCGCCCCGGCTCTCGGTGCGCAGCGCGTCGGGGTGCGCTGCCGACCAAACGCTGCCCATCTGGCTCTGGTAGCCGATCGGCAGCACGGCCTTCAGCCCCTGCGCGCGGACCGCGCTCAGCAAGCGCTCTTGCGCGGCCACGATGGCGCGGGCGTCGGCGTTGAGCGGGCTGCTGTCGTCCACGAACGCCTCGTAGACGGCATACGACAGGCCCGGCTCGGCGCCCTGGGCGTTCACCTCGCCAGGGTTGTTCTGGCCGATCCACACGACGTTCGCGCCCGCCGCCTGCTGCCGCGCGACGATCTGCTCCATCGTGCTGCTCGACAGCGTCGGGTAGGCCTCCATCGCCCAGCCCGCATAGCGCGGCCCGTGGTCGTCGCTCTCCGGCCGGCCGGTGAGCGTGGCGATGGCTTGCGGCGTGGGCACGGGGCCGGCGCCGGGAGCGTCTACCTGCGGCGCGGGCAGCACGCCGGCGGCCGCGGGGAGGGGCACCGGCGACAGCGCGCCCGCCGACGCGGTCGGCAGCGGCGCCAAGGTGGGCACCGCGCTCGCGGCGAGCGGCGGCACGCGGTCGTTCGGGGCGGGCGCCCGCTCCGGGGGTGCCTGGAAGGCCAGGCTGCCCAGGAGCACGACGAACAGGGCGACGGTCCTGAGCGCCCGCGTCGCGGGCTGGCGATAGCAGCGGCTGAACAGGCGGCTCAATCCCTGCCCAGTCTTGCGACTGAGCCCAGTACTTGGGGCCGTGTCACGCGAACCGCGCCATTATGCCACGCCCGAGCGGGCGGCGTCCCCCATTGCCGCGCTGCCGCGACGCCCTCTGCCCGGACGCGCGGCGCCCCGCTCGATCGCCACCCGGCCTGGTCCCGCCGAACCCCGCGGTGGACTTCCCCGACTCCCTCTCCCAGGGGGAGAGGGCCGGGGTAAGGGCGCCTTCCCTGGTCCCTCCCCCTCTCCCCCTGGGAGAGGGCCGGGGTGAGGGCCCGCCCCGCCAGCGATGACGAAGCGCCCCTGGCGGCGTCTCCACCAGGGGCACTTCAGGTCGGTGCCGCCGCGGCGACCACCGGCTACCAGAAATACGGGTAGGCTAGCGGCGCGGGATACGCGACCACCGGCGCATACGCCGGCACCCACCGATACCCGTAAACCGTCCACACCCACATGATCGTTCTCCTTCCTTACGTTGGCGCCTGGGCGCTGCCAGGTCGCTCATCACGTTCCTACTGTACCGCCCTCGCGGCAAACGGCCTGTAAAGGCGCTCACAGCGCGCCTGTGAACCGCGTCACAGCCGTCGGCGAGCGCGACGCGGCGACCGAGAGCCGTGCCGAGCGTGGCGAGCGTGTGGGCGAGCGCCGAGTGCTCCCCGGCCGGGGAGCGCGGCCGACCCGCCGCCGCGCCGGGACGGGCGGGGCCGGCCGGATGGCAAGCCGGCCGCGCTGTCGGGGCCAAACCACGCCGCTGAGGACCGCCGGCTACCGGGCCGCGGGTTCGAGCGCCTGGCGCAGCCGCGCCACTTCCGGCGGGCGCAGGCTGCCTTTGTCGCGCTGGATGTGGGCGCGCAGGTCGCGGCCGCGCGTGACCGGGTAGTGGCTGCCGTCGATCTCCAGGACCGCCTTCGGGTTCGTAAACACAATGCTTGCCGTCACCAGCGCCCCGGCCGGCTCCGCGTCCAGCGCGCGCTCCAGCCGGCGCGTTACCTGCGCCACGCCGCGCGTGGCGTCGGCGGCCGGGTTGCCCAGGTGGTCGGTGCTCACCACGTCCAGCCAGCCAACGGCACCAGGGCGCGACCAGCGATCGCGCTGGCAGCGCACGCGACCCGCCAGCCCCCGCGCCACCAGCACGCGTACGCCGCCCGGGCCGACCAGCAGGTGGTCCGGTAGCTCGCGGTCCGCGAAGTTCACCAGCGTGTAGCGGTTGTCCAGCCCCTTGAGGGCTCTCTCCAGCGGGGCGTCCTGCCGGTAGCGCGCGCCAACCCGCCGGATGTACGTCTGGCTGAGCAGCCAGAGCGCCGTCCCCACGACTAGCCCGGCGATGGACAGCGCGTCGGAGAGCGGGTTCGCCGGCACCAGCCAGGCCTGCCCGAACCCCGCCAGGTAGACCAGCATGGCGCCGATCAGCAGCCAGTTGCCCTTGCGCTGCTCGCCGCGCGCCCGCGCCTCGTTCGTGACGACCTGCACGCCGCCCCGCTCCTTCGCCGCCTGCCGGGGTGCTCGCCGGCGGCCCAGCCCCTAACCCACGTAGCCGCCCACCTCGTCGCGCGCCGGCACGGACTGCCGCGCGCGCATGCCGGCCGCGATGTGCTCCACCAGCCCGCCCGCCGCGGCCTCCCCGGCCACGCGCAGCGCGTTCTTCAGCGCCCGCCCGTGCGAGCGCCCGTGCCCGATGATGCACACCCCGTTCACGCCCAGCAGGGGCACGCCGCCGTGCTCCGCCCAGTCCAGGCGGCGCACCAGCCGCGTGACCGCCGGCGCAAACCCCAGCGCCAGCAGCCCGCCGCCCACCACCGCCGCCCCGGCGAGCGCGGCCGCCGGCCGCCGCAGCGGCGGCGTCGCCACGGCCGCCAGCGCCGTGCCCGCCAGCAGCGGCAGCCCGATGCGCTCCGGTTTGTGCGGCAGTAGCTCCGCCCGCACGATCTGCGCCAGCGCCCGCGGCGTCCCCTCCGCGAACTTCAGCACCACGTTGCCCGTGAACCCGTCCGTCACCACCACGTCCGCGTTGCCGAGCGGGATGTCCTTGCCCTCCACGTTGCCGACGAACCGCAGCGGCAGCTCTTGCAGCAACGGGTAGCTCTCGCGCACGAGCTGGTTGCCCTTGCCGCCCTCCTCGCCGATGCTCAGCAGCCCCACCTTCGGCGTGGCGATGCCCAGCACGCGCTCGGCGTAATCCGCGCCCATCATGGCGAACTGGGCCAGGTACTCTGGCTTGCAGTCGGCGTTGGCCCCCACGTCGAGGATCAAGCAATGCCCGCGCGCCGTGGGCATGACGGCGCCCAGCGCCGGCCGCGCCACGCCTCGGATGCGCTTCAGCTCCAGCAGGGCGGCGGTCATCACGGCCCCCGTGTTCCCCGCCGATACGAACGCATCCGCCTCGCCGTGGGCCACCCGGCGCAGGCCGACGCGGAGCGACGACTGCTCGCGCTGCCGAACGGCGACCGCCGGCGCCTCCGCCATCGCCACGATGTCGGGCGCGTCGATCACGGTGAGCGGTAGGTCGCGGACGCGGCGACGCGCCAGTTGGGCGTGCAGCAGATCGGCCGGCCCGACGAGGTCGACCGCTAGGCCGTACTCGCGCGCCGCGGCGACGGCGCCCGCGACCGCCGCGCCCGGGGCGTGATCGCCGCCCATGGCGTCGATCACAACGCGGCGGCCCACGGCCCAATCCGCTTGCTTCACGCTCTCCCCCGGGGGCCGCCGCGTCGCGCCAACCGCCGCTCGGCGAGCGGGGGTAGAGGGAAGGTCCCACGCCGGGCGGCGTGCGGCTGGCCACGCCCCATCATACTGGATTTGCCCCGCCCGGGCGATAAATCGGCCCCTCGCCCGCCAGTGCGCCGCGCACCTTTGCCGCCGGCCGCCGGATAGCAAGACGGAGGCCGAGCCTCGGCCTCCGTCTCGCCGCGAGTGCGGTAGCCCCTACGGCAGGTGCGCCGCGTGCTCCTTCTCGCGGGCGCAGGCGATACACAGCGTCGCCTCGGGCCGCGCCCGCAGGCGCTCCGGGTCGATCGGCTGCCCACAGCTCGCGCAGATGCCGTAGGTGCCCGCCCGCTGTCGCGCTAGCGCCTCCTCGACCTCGGCCACTCGCTGCTCCGCGATGTTCCGCACCGTCAGGTCTAGCTCGCGCTGGAACGTCATGTCCGAGGTGTCGGCCGGGTGCTGGTCGGCGTTGCTCAGCTCGCCCGTGACGTCTTCCTCGGTGCCGCCGAGCGTCGTGCGGTCCACGAACCCGACGATGCTCTCGGCCTCCTCGGCGCGGCGGCGCAGCGCCTCCTCGGGCGAGAATCCCGTCTCGCCTGCGCCCGGCGCGTTCGCCGGCGCCGCCCCCTGGGCTGGGGCTGCCTGCTTACCCGTGGCTGGCTTCTTCTCCGCCATTGTCCGTGCGCGCGACGAGCGCTCCTCGTCTCCGTTGACGCGGCGCGTCGCACCCTCCTTTCTCGCGTTTGCCGGCGGGCCGGCCTCCAGTTGCCGAGCCGGCCGGGGCGCCGCGCCCCGGCCGGTTTGCCTACACCTGACGCCGCTGAAACAGCCGGCCGCATCGTAGCGACCTACGAGCGCAAGATGCGTACCAGAGCGCGAGCCGACGGGGATTCGCGCGCCGCGCCCGGCGCGCGGGCCGACGCCAGCGGCCCGCATCCCGAGGAAGCTCGGATCGGGCAGGGGGAGCGTCCGGGAGCAGGGAATGGCAGCGGGGCGGCGCGGGCGGGCCGCCAGGCCCGCCCACGCCGCCCCCCCGCGCGCTACTCGTAGAAGGCGCCCTCCATCACGATGGGCGGCACCGTCTTGTTCTCCAGCGAGTCGCCGGGGATCGGGCGGCCGTCCGTCGTCACCCGCGGCACCTCGGCCGTGCCCACCTTCGCGCCCACGCGCATCAGCACCAGCGGCTCGTCCGCGCAGCTCTCGAACTTGTAGAACGCGCCGCGCGGAAGCATGATGCCCTCGTTGCGGCCCAGCGTCGCGATCTCGCCCTCGGGGTTGGAGAACCGCGCCTGCCCCGCCAGCACCACGAACGTGTGGTCCTCGGCCGCGTGGGCGTGGAACTCGTTCTCGCCGCCCGCCGCGTAGCACTTGATGCGCACCGTCATGTTCTCGGTCTTCGAGAGCGTGATGTCCGACCGCCCCTGCTTCATCAGCGGCGTCCGCAGGCGGTAGATCTCCGGCTGCGCGTTGGTCGGCGCCTGGGACCGCGTCTCCGTCTGGGTCATCGTGCCTCTCCTCTCTGATGCGCTTGTCCGCATTCTATACCCGGACGCCCCGCCGCGTCCCTAGTGAGCTACCCCACTCCCGACATGTGAGCCCGGCCACTGCCGCCGGCCTCACCCAGTGGCACACTTTGGGTGAGCAGCGCGCAGTGCTGCCCCTTTGGAGGAACGATACGATGCGATTCGTGCTTGCCGCCGTCCTGGCGAGCGGCGTGATGCTCGGCCTCGCCGGCCCGACCTTCGCCCAGGACGGCGCCCCGCCCCTGACGTTCAATCAGCCCACCGTGCCGCGCGAGTTCATGATGGGCGGCCCCGCCCAGCCGGCCTACGGCACCCCCGAGGTGGCGCCGCCGGCCAGCGACCAGACCGCGGGCGCGCAGTTCCTGCGCTCGGGCATGCCCGGCGAGACGGCCTACATCCCCGGCAACCAGTTCACCCTCGGCCGCCGCAGCGGCTGCGCCCTCTGGGACTGGGAAAGCTGCTAATAGCGATCCAACCGGGCTGACGCGCGGGCGGCGTCTCGCCGCCCGCCCGGTCCTGGCGCGGCCTCCGTGCTAGGTGAGCAGCCAGCGTGTCGTATCGGCGACTCGCGTGGCCGCCGCTACGACACGCTGGCCGTGGCCCCGGCTCGGCCGCCTGCTCAGCGCGGCTGCAAACCGCTTCAGGCCGGCGGCACGCTGACGCCGGGCACGCGGTATTTCGCGATCAGCTCCGCCACGAGCCCGCGCTTGATGTCCTGCACGAACTCGCGCAGGTAGGCCGCCGCGGCGGTCCGCTGAATCGGCGTGCCGATCGCTTGCTGGATGGCGGTGAAGCGGCCCTCCAGCACGCGGGTGCCCGGGCGCTTCGGCTGGTCGTTGAGCAGCTGCACCTTCAGCCCGGCCATCGCGTCGAGCCCCTCCCGCTGGAATAGCTCATACGTGGCCTCGCCCCCTTGGGCATGGTGCAGCGTGGCGTGCTTGAGCGCGCCCCGCAGGTACATGTCGTAGGCGGTCTTCTCCGCGACGGCGATCCGCATCCCGGGGCGGTCGACCTCCTCGACCCGCTGAATCGGCGAGTCGGCGGGCACCAGGTAGGTCGCCTCGATCTCGATGTACGCCGGCGTGAACACGATCTCGCTGGCCCGCAGCGGGTCGGCGCCGATCAGGCCCACGTCCCACACGCCGCTGGACACCGCCTCGACCAGCTCGCCCGGGCTGGGAAACCGCACGAACGCCACGGGCACGCCCAACCGGCCCGCCAGCTCGCGGCCGAGGTCGGGCGCGATGCCGGTCGGCTCGCCGTCCGCCGGCGCGCTGCTCACCAGTAGGGTGTTCGAGAGGTTGAGCCCGACGCGCAGCGTGCCCGTGGGCGCCAGTTCGCCGCGCAGGGCGGGAGTAACCAAGCTCGTCATCTACGCTCCCTCTCGGTGGATGGGTGCCGCGGTCCTCGCCCTCACGTGAAGGCGCCTGCCGCCGCGGCGAACGCCCTTTACTGCCCCCGGTGGTACGGGCCGAGCCCGGGCTTGAAGCGCTTCTCATCGAGGAACGGCGTGATGCCCTGCTCGCGCTCCACCTGCACGTTCGCGTACTCGCGCAGCGCCATCGCCGCCTCCTCGCCTCGCCGTGCCGCTACCGCCCGCCCGCCACGGCGCCCGCCCCGCTCACCAGCCCCGCCAGGCGCTCGGCGATGATCCGCTCGCCCTCCGCGCTGATGCGGCGCACGATGTCGCCCGCCGGCTCGATGCGGTCGATCAGCCCCGCGATCTGCCCGGTGCCCACACTGCCCCACTCGCGGTCGCCCGCCTCGCGCGCGCGGGCCAGCGCCGCCGCCTCCTCGGCGCGGTGCTGCCGCAGCGCCGGCTCGCGCCCCAGCCACTTCTCGATCAAGCGGTTGCGCACCACCCGGTTCGTGGCGCCCGGCCATTCCCGCGCCTGGATGATGTCCGGGATGTCCGTCAGAATCGTGTCCGTGCCGTCGCTGTCGACAATCGCCTGCTTGTAGTTCGGGTGGATCGGCGCCTCGGGCGTCGCCAGGAAGCGCGTGCCGAGCAGCACGCCGTCGGCGCCGAACGCCAGCGCCGCCGCCAGCCCCGCCCCATTGGCCACCCCGCCCGCCGCCAGGATCGGCCGGTCGGGCACCGCGCGCACCACCTGCGGGATCAGCACCATCGACGCCATCTGCCCGACGTGGCCGCCCCCCTCCGTGCCCTGTGCCACGATCACGTCGGCGCCCGCCGCCGCCACGCGCACCGCCTCCGCCGCCGTCGAGACCATGTGGACCACCAGCGCGCCGATCTCGTGGGCGCGGGCGAAGTGCGCGCTCAGGTCCTGGTCGAGCCGCGGCCAGGCGAACGACATCACCTTCGGCCGCAGCGCCAGGCCGATCGCCACGTGCTCGTCGTCGCAGAACGCCAGCAGGTAGTTCAGCCCGAACGGACGGTCGGTGGCCGCGCGGATCGCCGCGACCTCGGCGCGCAGCTTCTCCGGCGAGATGTGGCTCGCGCTCAGGATCCCCAGGCCGCCGGCCGCCGACACCGCGCTCACCAGCGGCGCCGACGTGCCGGTGCCCATCCCCCCGAGCACGACCGGGTGCTCGACGCCCGCCAGCCGCGTAAACCGTGTCGTCAACATGGGGAGTCTCCTCGTACCGCGGTCGCCGCCCGTGGGCGGTGTCGGCCCAGTGTACACCCGCCCGCCGTCGCGCGTCGCGGCCCGCCCCGCCGCCCGCCTGGCTGACGCGCGCGGCCTGCTCGCGCTATCCTGAGGCGGGCTATGGCGCCGTCCGTCAGCACACACCGCCGCCCGCGCCCCGGCTGCCCGGCGCGGCGCGAGGAGGTTCCGATGAGCAACCCCGCCGCTTCCAGCGGCGTCGTCGTGGAGCGCGACGGCGCTGTGCTCACCCTGCGCCTCGACCGCCCCGCCAAGCGCAACGCCCTCGACACCGCCATGCTCGGCGCCTTGGAGCAAGCGCTGCGCGCCGCCGCCACGGACCGCGCCGTGCGCGCGGTGATCATCACGGGCGGCGACCGGGCGTTTGCCGCCGGCGTGGATATCGGCGAGTTCGCCACTTCCCACGCCGGCGTGGCCAACGCCTACGCCGCCGCGCTCGCGCGCGCCCGCTGCTGGGAGGCCCTGGCCCGCCTGCCCCAGCCGACCATCGCCGCCGTGGCCGGCTACTGCCTCGGCGGCGGCTGCGAGCTGGCGCTGGCCTGCGACCTGCGCCTGGCGGCCGAGTCGGCGGTCTTCGGCCAGCCCGAGATCAAGCTCGGCCTGATTCCCGGCGCCGGCGGCACGCAGCGCCTGCCGCGCCTCATCGGCGCTGCCCGGGCCAAGGAGGTCATCTTCTTCGGCGACTCTATCGACGCCCAGGAGGCCTACCGCCTCGGCCTGGTGAACCGCGTCGTGCCCGCCGAGCGCCTCCTGGACGAGGCGCGGGCCTGGGCGCGCCGGCTCGCCGTGCAGCCGCCCCTCGCCCTCGCGATGGCCAAGCGCGCCGTCGATCTCGGCGCCGACCTGTCGCTGCAAGCCGCCCTCGAGCTAGAGCAGCAGAGCTTCGTCGCTCTCTTCGGCACCGCCGACGAGCAAGAGGGCGTCGCCGCCTTCCTGCAGAAGCGCCCGCCCCACTTCGAGGGGCGCTAGCGCCCTCACCCCGCCAGGTGCGTGGCGAGCCCGATCGCCGCCGCGCCGCCGACGATCCACACCACGTCCACGCGCGTGAACGACAGCAGCGTGAACGCGGCCACCGCGATCGCCAGGTCGAGCGGGCCGTGGATCGTCGCGACCAGGATCGTCCAGCCGAGCGTCAGGATGAGCCCCAGCGTCGCCGCCTGGATGCCCCGCAGCGCGGCCTTCGTGGCCGGGCGGTGGGCAATGTACTTGTGCAGCCACAAGAGCAGCAGCACCGTCAGTGCGACGCAGCACAGCGACAGCGCCGCCACCAGCGCGCCCGGCACGCCCGCCACGAAGTAGGCGATCGGGATGACGAACAGCCCGTTTGGCCCGGGCGTGATCAGCCCGATGGCCAGCGCCGACGCGAAGTCGGCGTCTTGCAGGATGCCCCGGTGCGCCACCAGCTCGTCGCGCAGCAGCGGCAGCGGCGCCGACCCGCCGAAGGTAATCAGCGACACCTTCAGCCAGGTCAGGAACAGGCTAATGAGGTCCATCGGCCTCTCCGAAGCGGCGGAACAGCACGATGGCCAGCGCCCCCGCCCCCAGCACGGCGACGACCGACGACACGTGGAAGAACGCCATCAGCACGAAGCTGCCCAGCGCCAGCGCGATCACCATCGCCCCCGCCGCCCGCGACTGGCCCACCACCTCCGCCCGCCCGAAGCGATACGCCACGGCGAACGCCAGCCCGGCCGTCGCCGGCAGCACCCCGGCGATCATGCCCGCGCCGAGCGGGTTGTCCCGCAGTACCAGGAAGAACGCCGTGAACAGGATCGTCACGGCTGTCGCCGGCACCATCATGCCGAGCAGACACGCCAGCCCCCCGACCAGCCCCCGCAGCCGGTGGCCAATCAGCACCGCCTGAGCGATCAGGTGGACGCCCGGCCACATCTGGCTCAGCGCCATCGTCAGCAGGAACTCGCGGTTGTCGAGCCACCCGCGGCGGTCCACCACCTCCTGCTGCATCAGCACCATCGTCGTCGAGCCGCCGCCGAACGACAGCAGCCCCACCTTGCCGAAGGCCAGGAACAGCGTGGCCAGGCCGGGCGCGCGCGTGGCGGTAGCCGGAGCCTCCATGAGCGGACCTTTCGCGAGGGATCGCATGGCGAGGCGCCGGGTCGCCGTTGCCGGCACTCGCGTTCAGCGCGATGGGCGGACCGCTCGCGAGCAATCGTGGCACGGGAGCAGGCGGCGCCAGGCGCGGCGCGGGGTGGTGCGGCCGACACCCGCTACTATGGCGCCGCGCCCCGCGCCCTGTCAACCGCGCGCACAGCCCGTACCCTTCCCTATAAGGGCGGGCGTGCTCATCCCGTGGCTGTCCACCGCCAGCGGCGTGGCCCCCTTCCCCATAAGGGGCGGGGACTCTCGGCTCCGCCGCTCCCGGCTCCCCCCTTTCCCCTATGGGGGAGAGGGGGGCAGGGGGGGAGAGGGGTCACTCCCCATACCCGCGCGGGTGCGCCTGCATCCACGCCCAGGCCGACGCGACGATCTCCCGCAGGTCCTGCAGCCGCGGCTCCCAGCCCAGCTCTGCGCGGATCTTCGCCGAGCTAGCGATCAGCACCGCCGGGTCGCCCGCCCGCCGCGGCCCCAGCCGCACCGGAATCGTCCGCCCCGTCACCGCGCGCGCCGTGTCGATCACCTCGCGCACCGTGTAGCCCTCGCCCCCGCAGCCCAGGTTGTAGATGGCGCTCCGCGCGTCCAGGATGCCGAGCGCCAGCACGTGCGCGCGCGCCAGGTCCACCACGTGGATGTAGTCGCGCACGCAGGTGCCGTCGCGCGTCGGGTAGTCGTCGCCGAAGACCGTCACCGCCGGCAGCCGCCCGGCCGCCGCTTGCAGCACCAGCGGGATCAGGTGCGTCTCGGGGCTGTGGACCTCCCCGTTCCGCGCCGTCGCGCCCGCCGCGTTGAAGTAGCGCAGGCTGGCATAGCGCAGCCCGTAGGCGCCCTCGTACCAGTCGAGCGCCCGCTCGAAGGCCAGCTTCGTGTCGCCGTAAGGGTTCGTCGGCGCGGTCGGGTCGCTCTCCTCGATCGGCTGCTTCGCCGGCTCGCCGTACACCGCTGCCGTCGACGAGAACACCAGCCGCGGCACGCCGCACGCCCGCATCGCGTCCAGCAGCGCCAGCCCCGCCACGACGTTGTTGCGGTAATACTTCGCCGGGTCCTGCACCGACTCGCCCACGAGCGAGTCGGCCGCCATGTGGACGACCGCCTCGACGCCGTGCGCCCGCAGCGCGCCCCGCAGCGCGTCCCCGTCCAGCAGGTCGCCCTGCACGAACGCTGCCTCCGGCACGACCGCGTCGCGGTGCCCCTTGTACAGGCTGTCGTACACGACCACGGCATGCCCGTCGCGCAGCAGCTCCTCCACCACCACGCTGCCGATGTACCCCGCCCCGCCCGTCACCAACACCCGCACGCTACCCTCGCCCTCGCCTTAATTTCTCCGCTACACGCTCTGCCGAGGTACTATGATGGTACTCGAATGAGGAACCGTTGCTCGGCAAGCACTGCCGGCTCGCTCGGGGAAGATGATGCCAACGCTCTATACGTACTGTATACGGTATGATAATGGCGCCGCGCCCAATCCTTACTGGGGCATCTGTACGCTTGTCATCTGTAAGCCACAAATACGAAGGGCGGCTCAGGTCGGCGACTGGATCGTTGGCACCGGCTCTCGCTCATCCCCGTTGGGGGATATTAGCGGTCAGGTGGTGTACGCTATGAAGGTTACCAAGAAGATGACGATGGCCGAGTACGACTCGTTTACTATTGACCAATTGCCCCAGAAGATACCCGACTGGGGTGGCTCGGACTATCGCCGGCGGATCGGGGACTCGATCTATGACTTCTCTGTCGATCCACCGGCCCAGCGCCGGGGCATACACACCGAGGACCGTCGGGAGCGCGATCTTGGCGGCCACTTTGCGCTCCTGTCGGATCACTACGTCTATTTCGGCGATCAACCGAAGCGCTTGCCTGAACACCTGCTGCCAATCGTCCGACATGGCCAGGGTCATCGCTCGCGTGCCAATGATCCTTACCTCGACGATTTCGTCGACTGGATAGCCGGACTCGGCTGCCCGTCGAACATGCTCGACGGGCAGCCGCAACAACTGCATCGTCCATCATTCGCCCGATGGTGCGGTATCGATGGTCGGGGTAATCGACGTTCGACCTGCGAGCCTGCCGTAATCGCACGCGTCGGCAAATGCCTAACCGCAGAAAGGGCCCAGTGCTGACACCGCGGGGGTTCCGAGTGGCCGCGCGCCGCGCCGGGTGGAGACGCACGCCGCGGCGCCTTACTGCCCCCCAGCGCGCCGCGCCCGCGCGGCCGCCTTGGCGGCGTTGATGTCCGCCCACGGGATGCGCGGGCGGGGGAGGTGGCGGGCGGCGAGGTAGCGCCTCGCGTTGCGGCGCGCGGTGATGACGAAGCGCACCAGCCCCTTCACGCCCTCCACGCCGATGCCCGGCACGAGCTGCGTCGGCTGGAACATCCAGGCGTCGCCCTGCCGGACCAGACGGCCGCGCGCAAGGAAGCTGCGCTGGTTCCAGAGCACCTCGTCGTGCCGGTGGCAGAGCAGGCTCGCGGGGCCGGGCTGGAGCGGCGTCTCGGCCGCCAGCCGCACGCGCAGCGTCTGGCTGGCGGCGTCCGGGTCCGGCTGGCAGCGCACGCTGTACGGATACCCCGCGGCGTCCAGTCCCGTCAGCACCGCGCTATCGTAGCGCCCTAGCTCGCGCACGAGCTTAACCCACACGGGATCCCTCGACCTCGCGCACGAGCTTAACCCACACCGGGCACCTCGACCTCGCGCGGTGCCGCCAGGAAGTCGCCCTCTGGCCACCAGCGGATGCGGCGCGGCGTGATGACGATGCCGAGCCGCATGTAGTACCAGTCGAACAGCCAGCGCATCACCCGGTTGCTGCTGTACATGCCGCTCGCGGGCTGGCGCTCGAAGACGAGCTGTAGCTTGTCCTCGAAGCCGCGCACCGACGTCAGCACCTCGTCGGGCGCCGTCGCGTCGCCCTGCACCAGCACCGCCGGCGGCCGGGCCAGGCCGCTCGCGGTCGGGTTCGAGAACAGCAGCGCGACGCGCGGGTTGCGGCGGATGTTGAACGCCTTCTGCGCCAGCGCGATGGAGGTCGAGAGCAGGAACCGCCCCGGCGCCGGCTCCCAGAACGCCAGCGTCGGCCAGGTGATCGGCGTGCCGTCGCGGGCCAGCGTCGAGAACTCGCAGGTGCGGAACTCGCGGAACACCGCGGCCACCTCGGGCGGCAGCGCGAGGTCGCTCGGCGCGGGCGATGCGGCGGACACCGGCCTCCCCGCGCCCTAACGCCCGTACAGCCGCTCGACGAGCCCGCTCTGCACGATCTCGTCCACGAAGCGGTTGTCGTACATCGTGGTTGGGTCGACGTTGGCCGCCTCGGGCCGCGTGCGCGCCAGCTCTTCGAGCGCCGTCTGGAACTGCGCGCGGCTCACCCGCAGGTCGCGCTCGAAGACGCCCGAGTACACGTCGTAGGCGTCCTCGTTCGCGCGCGCGTCATCGCTCTTCAGCTTGTCGGCGAGCACCTTCACCGTGAACGCCCGGTCCGTCTTCACCCGATGGGTGCCCTCGACCAGCGCCCGCATAACCCGCCGGATCGCCTCGTCCTGCTCGGGCGTGCGCTGCTTGTGGACGTTCACCGAGATCGCCGGATACTCCAGCGCCGAGGTCCACAGGTTGCCTAGCTCGACCATGCCCAGGTCCTTCGCCGCCAGGTTGAACGGCGGCGCGATGATCCCCGCGTCGATCCCGTCCGAGCTGAGCGCGCCGACCATCTCGGGGTAGCCGCCGATCTGCCGCAGGCTCACGTCCGTGTCCGGGTCGAGGCCCCACTGCCGCAACAAGTAGCGCACCGCCGACTCGCTCAGCGCCCCGAAGCGAGTGATGCCCACCGCCTTGCCCTTGAGCAACGCCGGCTGCGTGATCGACGGTTGGGCGTACAGCGCCTGGACGATCTTGCCGAGCGACGTCCCCACCGACGTGACGTCGCCGCCGTCCACGCCCACCGCGATAGCCGCCTCCGGCGCGCCCACGAACAGGTCGATCTCGTTGGCCAGAAACGCTGCCATCGCGGCCGGGTTCGTGGCCTGCAAGCTCATGTCCAGGTCGACGCCGTTCTCCGTGAAGTAGCCCGCCTCCTGCGCCACCCACACTGGCATGTACGAGCCGCTCGGCGTCGTGAGCCCCATTCGCACCTTGAGCGGTGGGCCGGGCGGCGTCGTGCTCGCGGCCGCCGGCGGCGGGGCGCCCGCCGCCGGTGCCGCCCCGCTGGCCTGCGCCGCCGCGGACGCATTGCCGCTGCTCCCCGCGGCCGCCGGCTGGCTCGCGGGCGCACGCGCCGGCGCGGCCGTCGGCGCGCAGGCGCCGGCGAGCAGCGCGAGCGCCGCCACCCCGGCCAGCAGCGCCGCGCGTCCTCGGCCGGACTCCCGCCCGATCCCGCTCGTGGGACTCATCGTGGCTCTCCCCCTCCTCATGTTCTTGCCCGCGCGCCGTGCCCCCGTGCTGCCGCTCACTGTAACAGCCCGCGGCCCCACGCGCACGCCTGTACAGGCCCCGACGGCCGCGCCCGCGGCCCGGGCGCCGCCCGCCCCGTGGGCGGCGCCCGCCGGCTGGTGCGCTCGGCGCCGCTACTGCTTGGGGCGGGCGCCGGTGGGGGTGCCGCTGAACGCCGGGCGCCGCTTCTGGGCAAACGCGGCCGAGCCCTCGTCGTAGTCCGGGCTCTGGCGGATGCGCTGGTAGTACACCTGCTCCATCTTCTCGGCCATGCTGAGCGGCATGTCCAGCGAGTTGTAGATGTACTCCTTGGTCCCCTGCACCACGATCGGCCCGTTCGCGTTGATCGTCTCCGCCAGCTTGGTGGCCTCGTCCATCAGCTGCCCTTGCGGGTACACTCCCTGCACGATGCCGATGGTGTACGCCGTCTGCGCGTCGATGAACTGGCCCGTCAGACACAGCCAGAACGCCCACCCGAGCGGCACCGTCCGCGGCAGGATGTACGCCTGCATGCCCGCCATGTGCGACCAGCGCACCTCGGACGCGCCGAACTTGGCGTTCTCCGAGCACAGGCGGATGTCGCAGCTCAGCGACAGGCCGAACCCGCCGCCCGCGGCGTACCCGTTCACCGCCGCGATGATCGGTTTGTACAGCCCGATGTGGCGCAGGTAGGCGCCGTAGCGCGCCATCTGCCGGCCCTCGTAGGTGTCCAGCTCCGGGAAGTGGACCTCCCCCTTGGCCCGCGCCAGGTTCTCCTTCAGGTCGCCGCCGGCGCAGAACGAGTCGTTGCCCGCGCCCGTGAGAATGATCGTCCAGACGTCCTTGTCGTCGCGCGCGGCGTGCCACGCGTCGCGCAGCCCCAGGCGCACGTCGTGATCGACGCAGTTGCGCTTCTCGGGCTTGTTGATCGTGATGTACGCGATCCGGTTCCGCACCTCGTAGAGTACCGCGTCGGGCATGTCGTCTCTCCTCGCCGCAATCTTGGTCGCGTCGGGCCGCGCGCCCTAGCCGTCGTCACCTCGCGCGGCAGCCTTCTAAGCGCAACAGCAGCGGTGGCTACTGATATGGCCCCAGCTGCTGCAGGGCGTCCTGCACGAAGCGCGTGTCCACCACCTGGGACAGCGCGGGCGCCGGCTCCTGGATGGCGCCGCGCGCCTTGAGCCAGTCGTAGTCCTCTTGGAGCGTGTCCAGCGGGAACTCGCCCGAGGCCGGCTCCGCGATGATCTGCATCTTCTCGTACAGCGCGGGGTCCTTGATCGGCGTGTACTTGGTCAAGATGCTCACGATCGCGGCGCGGTCCTTGTTCTTGCCGAACGCATCCTCATAGTCCCGCATGCCGCGCATGAGCGCCACCATGAAGCGCCGACCAAGCTCTGGCTGGTCGTCGATGAGCCGGCTGCCATACGCCCAGATCGACGAGACGTGGTTGGGCACCAGGTCCGCCATCTCGTGCCACTTGACGGCGACCCCCTGCTCGATCGCCTGCGTGCCGAACGGCTCCGTCATGAAGGCGACGTCCGCCTTCTTGTTGGCCAGCGCCGCGAGGGTGTCGGCGGTGGGAATGTCGAGGTAGGTGATGTCGCTCGACGTGAGGCCCCCCAGTTCCAGCGCCTTCTCGATACCGATGGTCGCGCTTCCCAGCGCCGTCGGCCGCGCGACGACCTTGCCTCTGAGGTCGGCGTAGGACTTGAGCTGCCCGCTCTCCGCCAGGTCCTTGCGGGCGACGATGAGCTGCGACCTTCCCGGAGTGTACAGCGCGGCGATCGCCGTGACGCGCAGCGGCAGGCCGCGACCCACGGCATTGTACAGGCCCGGCACGATGCTGCCGCCGCCCACGTCGAGCTGGCCGGTGGCCAGTGACGGCACCTGCGTATCGAAAGCGCCGTTGAAGGGCACCGGCTGCACCTCTAGCCCTTGCTCCTTGAGATAGCCGCGCTCCAGCGCGATATACAGCGGCGCCTCGATGAGGCCGGAGCCATCCCACACCGTGAGGGTGGTCGGCGCATCCGGGGGCGCCGGCGCGGCCCCGTCGGCGGCGTCCAGCGCCGCCGCGGGCGGGGACGCACCACCGCACGCCGCGAGCAGCAGCACCGGCGCCGCAAGAAGGGCGAGCATCCGCATCTGAGGCCCCCTACTGCAGATGAGGCTCGCTACCACGCCGACTCGCGGTAGCGAGGGCGGCTACTGATACGGCCCCAGCTGCTGCAGGGCGTCCTGCACGAAGCGGGTGTCCACCACCTGCGACAGCGCGGGCGCCGGCTCCTGAATGGCGCCGCGCGCCTTGAGCCAGTCGTAGTCCTCTTGGAGCGTGTCCAGCGGGAACTCGCCCGAGGCCGGCTCCGCGATGATCTGCATCTTCTCGTACAGCGCGGGCTCCTTGATCACCGTGTGTTTCACCAGGATATTCACCACGTCGGCGCGGCCCTTGTTCTTGCCAAACGCATCCTCGTAGTCCCGCATGCCGTGCATGAGCGCCACCATGAAGCGCCGGCCCACCTCCGGCTGCTCGTCCAGCAGCTTGCTGCCGTATGCCCACATGGCCGCGACGTGGTTGGGCACCAGGTCCGCCATCTCGTGCCACTTGACGGCGACGCCCTGCTCAATCGCCTGCGTGCCGAACGGCTCGGTCATGTAGGCCACGTCAACCTTGTTGTTGCCCAGCGCCACCACCGTATCCGGCGTGGGTAGGTCGAGGTAGGTGATGTCGCTCGACGTGAGGCCTCCCAGCTCCAGCGCCTTCTCGATGGCGATGGTCGCGATCCCCAGCGCGGTCGGTCGCCCGACCACTTTGCCCCGCAAGTCGGCATACGACTTGAGCTGCCCGCTCTCCACCAGGTCCTTGCGGGCGACGATGAGCTGCGAGCGCCCGGGCGTGTGCAAGGCGCCGATGGCCGTAACGCGCAACGGCAGGCCGCGGCCCACCGCGTTGAACAGGGCGGGCACGATGCTGCCGCCGCCGACGTCCAGCTGGCCGGTCGCCAGCAGCGGCACCTGCGCGTCGAAAGCGCCCGTAATGGGCATCGCCTGGACCTCGATCCCTTGCTCCTGCAAGTACCCGCGGTCCATGGCGATGTAGAGCGGCGCCTGGATCGTGGTCGAGCCGTCCCAGACGCTGAGGGTGACCGGCGAGTCCGGTGGCGCCGGCTGAGCCGCGACTCCGGCGGCGCTCGACTGCGTTGGCGCCGACGGCCCAGCGCTGCCGCACGCGGCCAGCAGCAGCGCCGAGGCCACCAGCAGGGTGAGCTTCGGCATGAGGCCCGCTACCGCGCCGCGACGGGGGCCGCCGCTCTGGCCTCCACCAGCGGCCGGTACTTCTCGCACAGCTTCTTCCACCGCTCCGCGCGGGCGATCTGGCGCTGCAGCGACTCGGGCTTTACGACGCGGTAGGGGGAGCGGTTCGGGCCCAGGTCGCAGTAGCCGGCGTGCGTGTAGCCCAGCTTCCGGGCGTTGTCCTGCGGGCCTGCGACGTCCTCGCCGCCGCCGATGCGACCGCCGCTGATGTCCATCACCACCTGCTGCGCCGTCTCGTAGTCGCCGGCATCGGTCACGTCGCGCAGGTACAGCAGCGGCCAGGGCCCCATCCACGCGTCCGTGCTCCAGAACCCGCGCGCGCCCCACTGCTGGTAGGGGTAGTACTGCAGCTGGAAGGTGAAGATGCTGATCTTGCCACGGACGAGCCGCTGCAGGACCATGAATTCCAGCGGCGTGCGGTGGCTATCCTTCATGCTGACGATGTTGCGGATCTTGCTCAGCTCCTCGAACGCCTCGACGGGGATCCGGATGCGGTGCAGCGTGGGGTTGTGGTAAATCTGGATCGCCAGGTCGGGGAACAGCTCCGACAGCTCCTTGTAGAAGGCAATCGCATTGTCCACCGTCGGCGTGTAGTAGAACGGCACGCCCACGAAGATGCCCTCGCCCCCGATGTCGCGCACGAAGCGCGCCTTCCGCACGACCTCACGGCCGTTCCAGCTGGTGATGCCGAACATCAGCGGCACCCGCTTGGCGACCACGTCGCGCGTGGCCTCGAACAGGGTCTGCGTCTCCTCCCACAGCAGGTTGGACACCTCGCCGAAGCTGCCCGTCGTCGAGATGGCGTTCGCGCCATCCTTGATCATGCGATCCACGGCCGTCGTCAGCTTGTCCACGTCCACCGTGTCGGTCGCCGTGAGCGACTCCGCGCCCTCCTTGGCGAACGCCGGCATCATCGCGTTCAGCCCGTGTAGATCGTCTGGGGTGTACATGGCCCGCTCACTCTCTCTCTTCGCGATAGATGTCCAGCGCCTCCATGGCGGGCCGGTCGGTCATGGCGAACAGGATGCTCTCGCCGCTGGAGGTGTTCGCGTGCTGGTGCCAGTACCAGGGCGGCACGACGAAGATGTCCCCCTGCTTCCACGCGAACCGCTCGCCCTCGATCTCCGTGACCCCATCGCCGCGGTAGGCGTGATAGATGGTGGTGCAGCTATGGCGGTGCGCTTTCAGGCTGCGGCGCGGGCGCAGCAGCTGGATGTCGCAGGCAAACGTCGGCAGCGTCGGGCCGCCGTGAACCGGATGGCTGTACGTCAGGTAGTAGCCGTCGCACGCGTCCTCGGCCTCCGCCGCCTTCAGGGCCTCGAAGGTGGCCTGGGTGTCGGCCCAGGCGTAGCGGAACGGAGGCGTGCGCTGCTCGCTCTGGAGGTAGGGCGCGCGGACGTGCCCCAGCGTCTTGCCCGCGAAGCCGGTGGGCCGCTGGATCGGCTGGCGCGCTTCCGAATACGGCTCCGAGAACATCTTCGCCAGGCTCACGAGGCGGATGTCGAGCCCGTCCAGCCAGATCACCGGCTGGTCGCCGTCGTTGTAGTGATCGTGCCAGGTCCAGTTGGGCGTGGTGATCAGATCACCGTCGCCCATTGGCAGGGCCTCGCCCTCGACGACCGTGAACGCGCCCTCGACCCCCTGCACCACGAAGCGGATCGCCGCCGCGTTGTGGCGATGAGCCTCCGCTACCTCCCCCGGCAGCACGCACTGCACGGAGATGTGGATGGTGTTGGTCATCCAGTGTCCCAGGCTGGGGTTCTTGAGCTGGATGGTGCGCCGCGGCGTGTCGCTCATCGGCACGACGTCCGTGGCCTTCATCAGGCCGGCGTGGATGTCCTCCCAGCGCCACAGGTACGGCTTCAGCTCCGGTCCCTTGGCCATGTGCTTCCAATGGCCCTGCATGTGCCGCTCGGCCAGCCAGTCGTCCAGCTCCTGGGCCGTGGTCACGTTCATCGGCTTGCCTCCTACCCCGTCACGGTGAAGACGCTGTGTGGTTGCATCTGCAACCACACGGCATTTTCTCTGTGCCCGGGTCCTACGACGCCGCCACCGCGATGGAGGGCAGCGCGTACGCCTGGCGCGCGGTCTCGCTCAGGATCTTGCGGTGGTCGGCCTCCGACAGGCCGGTCAGCGTGCGCCACTCCTCCAGGTGCTCGATGAAGCCCTCGTCGTCCGTCTCGTGCGGGAAGTCCGACGCCAGGAACAGGTGGTCCGCGCCGATCATCTCGATCGCCAGGCCGAGCGTGTGCTCCCCGGGCTCGGCCGAGACGTAGATGGGGCAGTCGCGGATGTAGTCGCTCGGCTTCTTCTTCAGCGGCCCCCGGCCCGGCGACCACTTCTCGTCCATGCGGTCCATCAGGTAGGGCACCCAGCCACACCCCGCCTCGAGGAACCCCACCTTCAGCCGCGGGAAGCTCTCGAACACGCCCTCGAACATCATGCTGACCATCTCCACCATCTGGCCAACGGGGTGATGGATGATGACCCGGGCGCTCTTGAGGCCCGTCATCAGCTCGCGCCCGCGCCACAGGTGGCCGCCGTGGATGCCCAGGAAGCAGCCCAGTCTCTCCGCCTCCTCGTAGACCGGCCAGAGCGACTGATCGCCCAGCGGCACGCGCAGCTGGGTCGCCGGCAGCATGGCCGCGACCATGCCCAGCTCGGAATGGATCCGGCGCAGCTCTTTCACCGCCGCGTCGACCTGCTGCAGCGGCAGCAGGGCCACGCACTGCAGCCGCGGGCTGAACTTCGTGTAGCGCTCGTGGGCCCACGAGTTGTAGGCCCTGGCGAAGTAGGTGGCCACCTCGGCGTCCTCGCACATGCCGAAGGTCAGCGCGTCGGTGGGATAGATCACCGCTTGCTCGATGCCGGCACGGTCGGCGAACGCCAGCCACTTCTCGGGCGTGGGATCGAGCCGGTAGGGCGAGTGCGCGCGGCCGCCCAGGAACGGGCGGGTGCGGTTCTCCGTCGCCTGCCAGGACGGGAACATCCCATGCCCGCGCGGGATGATCGTCTGGCCCCGCAGCGGCTCGTCCAGGTACTGAATGATCTCGTCGGGCTGTTCGTCCAGGTGGCCGTCGGCGTCGATGATCGGCAGCATGCGCGCTCTCCTCGTTTAGTTCGGAATACCCTCCGGATAGAGGCCCCTCACCCAGTCCTGTAGCTCCAGCAGGTAGGAGTTGTCGTAAAAGTCGGCCGGCTGGTGCGCCTTCACCTTCTCGTCGGTCGAGAGGTCGAGGAGCGTCTGCACGCCCGCATCCTCGACCAGCGGGTAGGGCGCCCAGTCCAGGCTGTCCGCGTACACCTGCTCGATCTGCGCCGGATCGTCCAGCCGGCCGTATTTCTGGATCTCGGCCTTCGCCGCGGCCGGATCGTCCTTGCCGAGCTTGGTGCCCTCCATGACGCCTTTCAGGAACGCGAGCACCGCCGCCCGGTTCTGCTGCGCCCAGTCGCGGCGCACCACGATGCCCACGTTCACGGTCGGCAGCTTCAGCTCGTTGGCGTCCACCAGCAGCCGGTAGCCCTGCTGTCTCGCCAGGGGAATGGTGGCCTTCGTCAGGATCGCCGCCTGGACCGTGCCGGCCTGGAGCGCGCCGAAGATGCTATGGTCGTCGCGCAGGTAGACGATGTTGACCTCGGACGGCGCGATGCCCTCGTGCTTCAGAATGCTCCGCAGCGCGCCGTCGCTGCTCGCCCCCGGCGAGCTGGCGCCGATCGATTTGCCGATCAGGTCGTGGGTGCTCTGGATGTCCGGCGACGCGACGTAAAGCTGCTGCGCGTAGTGGTTGGCCAGCGCCGCGATGAGCGTCAGGTCCGAGCCGCCGGCGATCGCCGCCACGGCCGGGCCGCCCTCGAAGGCGAACTGGATCTCGCCGCTCTGCAGCGCCTGCAGGTCGGTTGGCGCCGGCAGGTTGACCATCTCCGTGTCCAGACCATACTTCTGGAACAAGCCGCGGTCCTGCGCCAGCCACAGCGGCATGAAGCCGCTCGTCGGCTGCGGATACGAGAACGTGATGCGGCCGCTGGCCGGCGCCGCGGCCGCGGTGCCGGCGCTCGCCGTGGCCGTCGCGCCGCTCGGCGCCGGCCGCGCCGTCCCGCCGCACGCCGCCAGCAGGAGGGCGGCGATCAGGACCAGCCACTCACCCCTCACGCTTCGTCTCCACCGCACGCAATCCACACCCGCTGCCGCGATGGCGGTTCACCACCCCGGCAGCGCGGCGGCTTCGGGGTGGAAGAAGCTCATGTAGTCGGGCTTGGTGGGGCTCAGTCCTTGTTGATAGGCGAACTCAGTGAACGCGTCCAGGGACCGGCGGTTGTCGTCGATGTTGTAGGCCCAGTACCGCTCGCCCATCAGCGCGCGCTGCTCGGCCATCGCCGCGGCCGCCCAGGAGATCGTCAGGATGACCGGGTCCGAGCCCTCGATGCGGTTGAACGCGACGTCGCGGGCCTGGCGGTAGGCCCGGAGCAGCGCCGTCGGCGCTTCCGGGTGGCGCTCGACGAAGCCCCGGTCCATCGCGATGACGTGGCTGATGGGGAAGATGCCCGTTTGCTTGAAGTAGGTCTCCTCTTCCTGCTTGTAGTCGCGGAACAGGCGGCGCACGCGCGGGTCGCGCCGCGTGATCGAGGGCAGCACGTTGGGCCCGATGACGGCGTCTAGCTCGCCGTCCACCAGCAGCGCGTCCATGAACAGGTCCGCCGGGCCGGTGTGCTCGGGCAGCGGGCGAATCTTGATGCCGGCCGGGAGGTGCGGCGGCGGTTCTGGCCTGGCGGCCAGCCAGTCGATCCGCGCAAGGTCGACGTGGTAGTAGTTCTGCAGGGCGCCGCGGGCCCAGACGCCCGCGGTGTTGCCCCAGAAATGGATGCCCACGCGCTTGCCCTCCAGGTCCTTGGCCGACTCGATGCCCGCCTTGGCGTTGACCTGGATGTAGGACAGCCGGAACTTGCGATTGGGGAACGCCGGGATGCAGACGATGGGCTCGCCGGCCGCCAGCAGGGCCGGAAGCTGACCCATCCCCTGGTCCCAGGCGTCGGCCGGGCCGCTGACGCGCTCCAGGTCGAAGCCGTCGATCGTGACGGTGCCGTCCGTCAGCGGCAGGTTGGTGTCGACGTCCGGCTCGAAGAACCGAAAGCGCAGCTTGGGGTTGGCCATCCCCGCCTCCGTCGTCTTGCTGCTTCCCCCACTCGATGGCACAGGGTCATCACCCGCCGCTCGGCCAGCCGCCCTAGTCCAGCACGCCCTCGGCCTTCAGCGCGTCTAGCTCCGCGTCGCTCAGGTGCAGCAGGTCGCGCAGCACGGCGTCCGTGTGCTCGCCGAACAGCGGCGCGTGCGCGTAGATCTGTGCGGGCGTCTCCGACAGCCGGACCGGCGGGTACTCGCTGATCACCGGCCCCATCTCCGGCTCCTCGCGCTCGTGGTACAGGCCGCGCGCCTTGGCGTGCGGGTCGCGCTTGAGCTGGTCCTCCACGTCCTGCACCGGCGCCGCCGCCACGCCCGCCGCTTGCAGCCGCTCCATGATCGCCTGGCCGTCGTGCTGCCGCGTCCACTCGCCCACCAGGCGGTCTAGCTCGACGCTATGCCGCTCGCGCGCCAGCGGCGTGGCGAAGCGCTCCTCCCGCGTCCAGGCCGGGCTGCCGATCGCCTCGCAGAACCGCCGCCAGGCGTCCTGGCTCTCCACGCTGATCACGCACCAGCGGTCGTCGCCCGCCGTGGGATAGGCGCCATACGGCGCGGCCCCCGGCCGCCGGTTCCCCACCGGCGCCGGCACGCGCCCGTTCACGATGTAGTCCAGGTAGTACGGCCCGAGCAGCGAGGCCCCGGTCTCGATCTGCGCGCCGTCGATGTACATCCCCTCGCCCGTGCGCGCGCGGTACAGCAGCGCCGCCATCACCGCCGCCGCGCCCGCGATCCCCGACATGAAGTCCGGGTGCTGCGTGCGCGCCTCCTGCGTCGGCGCCTCCGAGCCGGGCTCGTTCCACAGGTACGTCGAGCCGAACAGGCACATCAGGTTCGGGCCCCAGGTGACGTGGTGGGCGTGCGGTCCCGTATTGCCCAGCCCCTTCAGGCTAATCAGGATGATGTCCGGCTTGATCTCCCGCAGCTTGTCGTAGCCAAACCCCCAGCGCTCCAGCACGCCCAGGCTGAAGTTCTCCGTCACCACGTCGCTCTGGCGGATCAGCTCGCGCAACAGCTCCTTCGCCCGCTCGCTCTGCATGTTGAGCGTCACGCTCTTCTTGTTGCGGTGCAGCTTCACGAAGCTGGGCGACTTGTTCCAGCGCGCCTTGTTCGCGCCGCCGCGGTGCGTGTCGGGCCGGCGCCGCGACTCGATGCGCAGCACCTCCGCACCGTACTCCGCCAGCGCCTTGCCCACCGTCGGGCCGGCCGCGCCGGTGCACAGCTCGATCACGCGAATCCCTTCGAGCGGCAATGCCGTCATGGCTCGGCCTCCTCCTCAGATCACCCCCGCCGCCCGCAGGCTCGCCAGGTCGTCCGCCGACAGCCCCAGCTCGCCCCCTAGGATCTCGGCGTTGTGCTCGCCCACTAGCGGCGCCGTCCGCCGCACGCGCGCCGGCATCGCGCTGTACTTGTGCAGCGGCCCCACCTGACGGTACTTGCCCACCACCGGGTGCTCCGCCTCCAGGAAGTAGCCGCGCGCCTTTGTCTGCTCGCTCTCCACGAAGTCGGCCGGTGTGTTCATCGGCGTGATCGCCAGGTGCCGCGCCTGCGCCTCCAGGTACAGGTCGTGCTTGTTGTACTGGGCGCAGAGCTGCTCGACGTAAGGATTGATCAGGTCGCTGTTCTCCCGCCGCATGTTCTGGTCCTCGAACACCGGGTCGTCCAGCTCCGGCGGCTTGCCCAGCCACTCCAGAAACGTCAGCCAGTGGGCGCGCGGCAGGATGAACAGGCGCGCGTAGCCGTCCTTGCACGGATACACGTCGTGCAGCTCGAACGTCCGCACCGTGTGGCTCACGCGGACCGGCTTGTCGCCGTGGTACGAGTAGTACGGCACCACGTAGCCGCCGATGTGCGCGGCCGCCTCGCTCACCGACGCGTCCACGTGCTGCCCTCGCCCCGACTGCAGGCGGTGGAACAGCGCCACCTGCGTGGCGAGCGCCGCGTGCATCGACGCCATGCCCGACGCCAGGTCGCCCGGCGCCAGCACCGGCGGCCCGCCCGGATCGCCCGCCAGCGCCATCAGCCCGCCCAGCGCGAAGGCGATCAGCTCGTTGCCCTGGTAGTCGCGGTACGGCCCCGTCTGCCCGAACACCGTGATCGACGTCATCACCAGGCCCGGATTGATCTCGGCCAGCGCCTTGTAGCCCAGCCCCCACCGCTCCAGCGTGCCCGGATTAAACGTCTCGATCACCACGTCGGCCGTCCGCGCCAGCTGGCGGAAGAGGTCCTGGCCGTCGGGCGTCGCCAGGTCCAGCGTGATGCCGCGCTTGTTCGCGTTCCAGTGCAGGAAGTACAAGCTGCGCTCGGGGTGGGCCTGGTCGCCCGCGTAGGGCGGCCGCGCGCGCGCGGGGTCGCCGCCCGGCGGCTCGACCTTGATCACGTCGGCGCCCAAGTCGGCGAAGAACTTGGCGCAGGGCAACCCCTTCTCGTCGGCGAGGTCCAGCACGCGGATGCCCGCCAGAATGCCGCCGTCGGACGTCTGAGCCATCGCCGCCCCCTTCTCCGCTTGACCGAACGCCATTGTATACCCGAACGTCGCCCCGCCCGCCAGCCAGTCCCGCTCCTACCGCGCACCTGTCTGGCCCTATTGACAAGAAAATTTGTCAACCGCTAGAATGGCGCATGCTCGACGTGCAAGTGATCGACGATCCGGCCGCCGCGACGGTGGCGCTCGATCCGGTGCGGAGCCGGCTGCTCGCCGAGCTAGCGCGGCCCGCCTCGGCCGCGACGCTCGCCGCCCGCCTCGGCATCGCTCGCCAGAAGCTCAACTACCACCTGCACGCGCTGGAGGCGCAAGGGCTCGTGCGGCTGGCGGACGAGCGCCAGTGGGGGGGGCTGACGGAGCGCCTGCTGGTGGCGACGGCCAGCTCCTACGTCGTGTCGCCGCGGGCGCTCGGCCCCGCGGCCGCCGACCCGGGCCGCACGGCGGACCGGCTGTCCGCCGGCTACCTCATCGCCCTGGCGGCCCGCGTCGTGCGCGAAGTCGGCGATCTCCTGCGCCGCGCCACGGCGGCCGACAAGCGCCTGCCCACCCTCTCGCTCGACGCCGAGATTCGGTTCCGCTCCGCGGCCGAGCGCGCGGCGTTCACCAACGACCTCACGGCCGCCATTACGCAGCTCGTCGCCCGCTACCACGACGCTTCCGCCCCGGGCGGCCGCCCGCATCGCCTGGTGATCCTGGCGCACCCGTTGCCACCTGATACCGAAGCCGGCGGTGCAGTTACCGTACCCCCTCTCCCCCTGGGAGAGGGTCGGGGTGAGGGCGCGCCCCAGTAGCCCAACCGCCGGGCCGGATCCGATATGAGCCCACTGAGCCAACCAACCCCACTGACTAAAGGAGGCGCCTCTATGCCCGTACACAAGGACCCGTCCGGACGACGCTCGGTTCAAGCTGAAGTCGAGGTCCCCGGCACGCCCGAAGAAGTCTGGCAGGCCATCGTCACTGGCCCCGGTATCTCGTCCTGGTTCGTGCCCACCCAGGTCGAAGAGCGCGAGGGCGGCACCGTCACCGCCAACTTCGGCCCGGGCATGGACTCCGCCTCGACCATTACGCTCTGGGACCCGCCCCGCCGCTTCGTCGCCGAGAGCCAGGACCTCGGCCCGAACGCCCCCTCGATCGCGACCGAGTGGATCGTCGAGGCACGCTCCGGCGGGCGGTGTGTCGTGCGGGTGGTGCACAGCCTGTTCGCCAGCGCCGACGACTGGGATGGGCAGCTTGAGGGCTTCGAGGGTGGCTGGCCGGCCTTCTTCCGCATCCTGCGCCTCTACCTCGCGCACTTCCGCGGCCAGCCCTGCACGGCCTTTCAGACGATGGGCGTCGCGCCCGAGCCGACAGCCCAGGCCTGGGACGCGCTCACCGGCCCGCTCGCCCTCACCGCGGCCCCCGAGGGGCAGCGCGTGAGCACGCCCACCGGAGCACCACCCCTCGCCGGGCTCGTCGAGCGGCGCGGCCCCCCCGAATACCCCGAGCTACTGCTGCGTCTCGACCAGCCGGCAGCCGGCATCGCCCACCTCTTCGCGTTGCCGATGGGCGGCCAGGTCTATCTGCCGCTGCGCGTGTTCCTCTACGGCGACCAGGCGCCTGCCGCCGCCGTCCGCGCCGAGCCGTTGTGGCAAGCCTGGATGGCCGAGCGCTTCCCCCTTGTCGCCGAGGGGGCACAGACCGGCTAGCGAAGCCAGCATCCGCGCCCACGGCGACTGGCAGCGCTCGACGGCGTGGTGGCCTACGCACCGCAGGAGAAGGAGGTCGGCGGCGATGACGCGGATGATGCGAGCGAGGCACCCGCGCCGCGCATCGTCGCCGCTCGCCGCCACACCACGCGCCCCTCCATGAGCGTCAGCCGCACCGGCCGCCACGCCGCCTCCGGCGACGCTCCCTCCAGCGCCTCCGGGTCGAGCACGGCGATGTCGGCGAGCATCCCGGCGCGCAGCCGCCCCAGCGCGTGCGCCATCCCCACCGCCCGCGCCGGCCCGAGCGTGAACGCCGCCAGCGCCTCCATGAGCCCCAGCCGTTCGTCAGGCCCCAGCACCGCCCCATTGGGCGTGCGCCGCGCCCGCGCCGCATACAGCCCCAGCCCCGGCGCCGGCTCCGTCACGGGCGCGTCCGACCCGGCCGCGTACCCCACGCCCGCGCGCAGCAGCGAGCCTGCGCGGTGCAGCCAGCCGTGCGCCGCGGCCGGGTACGCCGCCCGGTACACGTCCCCCCGCTCCGCCACCAGCGCCGGCTGTCCCACCACCATCACGCCCAGCCCCCGCAGCGCGTCCAGCCACGCGTCCGGGATCACCGCGCCATGCTCGATCCGGTCAGGAGGTCGCGGGCGCGGCCCTCGCCACCCACTCCGCCGCCCGGGCGACGACCGGAAATACCCGCTTCCCCCACGGCCTCCGCCGGCCGGCCCCCGGCCCCCCGCCTCTGCTCCGGCCCCTGACCCCCGCCGCCCCCCAATCCAAGCCTCGGCCCTTGGCCCCTGCCCTCCATCCCCTGCCAGCGCGTCCAGCGCGAGCGCCACCTCGGCCTCGCTCACGGCATGGATCGCCACCGCGTGCCCCGCCGCGTGCGCGGCCGCCACTGCCGCCCGCACGCCCGCCGGCTCGCTCGTCGCCTCGTCCAGCATGACCTTCACCGGGCCAAGCAGCACCCGCGGCCACCGCGGCTCCCCCCACTCTCCACCTGCCAGGCGCCCCCGCCGCGCGCCACCCCGCCGGCCGCGTCCGTCCTGTCCCCTCTCCCAAGGGGAGATGGCGGAGATGGCTACGGGGCGAGCGCCCTGTCCCCTCTCCCTCTGGGAGAGGGCTAGGGTGAGGGCATCGTCTTCCCTCTCCCCCTGAGAGAGGGTTAGGGTGAGGGGCCCCGGCATCATGAACAGCCGCACGCCCAGCGCCCCTTGTGCGCTCAGCCGCCTGAACAGCGCCCACTCCGCCGGTCCGTTCGTGTGGGAGGCGTCCTGCACGCTCGTCACGCCCCAGGCGAGCAGGCGGTCGCTCGCCGCCCGCACGGCCGCCGCCAGCTCGGCCTCGTCGGGGTGTGGCAGGCGGTCGCGCAGCAGCGCCGCCGCGTGGTACAGCCGCCCCGTCGGCTCGCCCGTCGCGGCGTCGCGCTCGACGAGCGGCGCCGGGCCGTCCAGCGGCCCCAGCGCCCTGAGGGCGGCGCTGTTCAGCACGTCCAGGTGCAGGCTGCGGTGCTGGAGCCGCACCGGCCGGTCGGGGACGGCGGCGTCGAGGTCGTGGCGGTCGGGGTGACGTCCCTCGCGCAGCCGCGCCTCGTCGTAGCCCCCCGCCCGCACCCAGGCGCCGGGCGGCAGCTCTCGGGCGTGGGCGGCCAGCGCCTCCTGTAGCTCCGCCAGGCTCCGCGCGCCCCGGCAGTCGAGCCGCGTCTGCGCCCGCGCGTAGCGCAGCAGGTGCAGGTGCGCGTCGTGGAACGCCGGCACCGCCACGCCGCCCGCGGCGTCCACGACCTCGGTCGCCAGCCCAACCAGCGCCCGCAGCTCCGCCCAGGCGCCCACCGCCAGGATGCGCCCGGCCCGCACCGCGATGGCCTCGGCGTGCGGCCGCGCCGGATCGAGCGTCAGCACCCGCGCGTTCGCGACCACGAGGTCGGCCGCCGCCGGCACGGTGAGCCCGCCGTCAGTCGGCCGAGGCGAGCGGCCGCGGCTGCTTGAGCTGCATCGGCTGCCCGCAGCACTCCACGCTGCCCTCGCCGGCCTTCGTGCACAGCACCTCCGTGCCGCACACCGGACACTCGAAGCGCTTGCCAAGCTGGTTAGCCATCGGACGCCTCCTTAGTCTGCGGCGCCGCGGCTGGGGCGCCCCGAAGCTGCATCGGCTGGCCGCAACAGCTCAGCAGGCCCTCGCCCGCCCGCGTGACCAGCATCTCCGACCCACACTGTTCGCAGAAATACCGCTTACCAACCTGATTCGCCATTAGCTCTCACCCCAACCCTCTCCCCTGGGAGAGGGCATCCCAGATTCCCCCCTCCAGCGAGAGAGAGTCCCCTCTATCTCACTCTAGTCCGCTCTACAGCAGCTTGCCCGCAAGCGGAGTAGCCGGCGTCCGGTAGGGGCGGGTTTCACGCCCGCCCGCGGCCCGCAGGCCGCAGCTCCGGTCTCCGCCGCCCGCTCCGCGGGATCGCACACTGCTGTGCAGGGGGGGCTGCCCGGTATTCTCATCGTAATCCTCGATCCTCTCGCCTCAGGAGACCAGGTGGCTTGCTCGCGAGCTGCGCCCGCAGGTCGTTCCGCAGCAGCTTCCCCAGCGCGTTCCGCGGCAGCGCGTCGGCGAAGACGATGCGCTCCGGCTTCTTGAAGCTCGCCAGCCGCGCGTGGCAGTGCGCGATCAGCGCCTCGGCCGACACCGCCGCGCCCGGGCGGCACACCACCACCGCGGCGATCCGCTCGCCCCACTCCTCGTCCGGCACGCCGATCACCGCGGCCTCCTCGACCGCCGGGTGCGTGGCCAGCACTGCCTCGACCTCCTCCGGCGCCACGTTCTCGCCGCCGCGGATGATCAGGTCCGCCTGGCGCCCCGCCAGGTACACGTAGTCGTCCTCGTCCATCCAGCCCAGGTCGCGCGTCCGCAGCCAGCCGTCGTGCAGCGTCGCCCGCGTCGCCTCGTCCTGCCCATAGTAGCCGCGCATCAGCCGCTCGGTGCGGATGGCGATCTCGCCCACCGCCCCGCGCGGCACCTCCCGGCCCTCGGCGTCCACGATGCGCAGCTCCACGTCGGCCAGCGGCCGCCCAATCGACCCGAGCCGGCGTAGCTTCCGCTCCACCTCCGCCGCGCTGCCCTCCAGACGGTGGTCCTCCGGCCCCAGCGTCGTCACCGTCGAGGCCGTCTCCGTCTGGCCGAAGGCGTTGAAGAACTGCACCCCCGGCGGGAAGCGCTCGATCGCCCGCCGAATGACGCCGAGCGGCATCGGCGCCGCCCCATACGAGAGCACCTGCAAGCTCGACAGGTCGGTCGCCGCGAAGTCGGGGTGGTCCAGCACCCGCTTCAGCATCGTCGGCACCAGGAAGGCGTGCGTCACCCGCTCGCCTGCCACCTGCGCCAGCCACTCCCCCGCGTCGAACTGCCGCATGAGCGCGATGCGCCGCCCCGTCCAGGTCGCCGCCAGCGCTGCCGTCAGCCCCGCCACGTGGTACAGCGGCGCCGCCAGCAGCACCGTTCCCCGCTCCGACCCATCCGCCGGATCGACCGTGGCGAACACGAAATTCACGAGATTCGCGTGACTCAGCATGACGGCCTTCGCATACGCCGTCGTGCCGCTCGTGAACATCAGCACCGCCAGCCCGTCGTCGGCCACCTCTTCAGGGAACACGCCCTCGGCCCCCGCGATCAGCGCCTCCAGGCTCGGCATCCCCTCGGCCGCGCCCCCCAGCGCCACCAGCGCCGGCCCCGCGCCCCGCTCGTCCGGCGCAGTAGCCCGCCTCGCCTGCTCTTCCCCCGGGGCCCACCCGCGTTCCGCCCCTGTGCCCCCGGCGCGGCCCCCCGCTGCTGCATCGTCCGGGGCGTGTCCCTCGTCTGTCCCCTCTCCCCTTGGGAGAGGGCTAGGGTGAGGGCCTTCCGTCCCCTCTCCCCCTGGGAGAGGGCTAGGGTGAGGGCCCTCCGTCCTCGCCCGCGCCAGCCCCGCCACCGCTGCCCGCGCCACCGCGCCGTACCGCTCCCCCACCAGCAGCACCCGTGGCGCCGCCACGCCGAGCATGTGCGCCAGCTCGTCGGCGCGCGCCCGGTAGTTCAGCGGCACGAACACCGCGCCCAGGCTCGTCGTGGCGTACAGCGCCTCGATCACCGCCGGCGTGTTCGTCTCCAGCACGGCCACGCGGTCGCCCGGCTCCACCCCCAGCCTTCGCAGTGCGCCCGCCGTGAGCGCCACACGCTCGGCCAGCGCCCCGTAGCTCGTCCCCTGCCCCTCGAACCGCAGGATCTCCTGCTCCGGGAACATGCTCGCCGGAATCGTCAGCAGCTCCGCCAGGTTCACGCCTCGTTCTCCCTGCTCGTCGGTCCAACCGGCTGGCCGAAGCCCCTCCGCACTATGCCAGAATCGGTCAATCGGGCGCCCGCCGCGGCCCCTCAACGGCGCGCGCCGGCCGCGCCGCCGGCCACTGCGCCTCGTCTCTTAACTGGTCGGTGCTGTCAATCTGTTGACAGACTATGCCCGTGACGGTACGATAGGTACGGCGGCTGGGCCGTGAGATTCAGTTGGGGCAGAGAGGGAAACCAGCAATGTCGAACCACTTTACCGGACTCAGTCTCGGTCCGCCTCTCGGGGACCAAAGGCTCGACCTCTGCGACCTCTACGCGTTCCAGTCGCCCGCGGACCCGTCGAGGACCGTGATCATTCTCAATGCAAATCCGACTGCCGACGCGCTCCATCCCGACGCTATCTACCGCGTCAACATTGATAACGACGGCGATTGTCTGACGGACATCGCGTTCAGCTATGTCTTCTCGACGCCGCAAGACGGGAAGCAGACGGTAAGCGTCTTCGTGGCAAAGGGCGCGGAAGCCCGCTCCGTCGAAGCGGTTGGGACGAAGATCATTGCCGATGCCGCCGTCTCCTTCGGCAGCACACCCAACATCGTCAAGTCCGGCGCCTACACGTTCTTCGCCGGTGCTCGCAGCGACGCTTTCTTCTTCGACTACGACGGCATCAAGAACCTGTTCGATACCTCAGGTGGCAGAAACTTCACCGCACCCCACTTGGGCGGCCAATCCCCGTGGACCGGCGTGGATTCCAATACGGAAGCCAACGTGTTTTCGACCGTGATCGAGCTGCCGACGAGCGAGCTCGGCGCCAACCCGGAGATCCGCATCTGGGGGCGCTGCAGCGTGCGCGAGGACGGCAAGCTGCTGCACGTCGATCGCGCCGGCCACCCGAGCGTCAGCAGCTTCTTCAATACCGATGACACCAAGTTGGAATACAACGCCAGCGAGCCGGTCAACGATCGCGAGCGTTGGACGGATCAGTTCGTCCACCTGATGGGGCATACGGGCAATTACACTCGCGAAGAAGCGCTCGCCGCGATCGACGCCGAGGGCATCTTGCCCGACATGCTGAGCTTCAATCCTTCGAAGCCCGCGAAGTACCCTAACGGCCGTGTCTTCACCGACGACGTCATCAATACCCGCCTCGCCTTCCTCTCGAAGGGCGATATTCCCCCCACGGGCCTCAAGCCGCACACCGACGTGCTCACGGAGTTCCCGTACCTCGGCCCGCCGCATCAGCAGAAGAGCTAGAGCGCATTCCAGCCTGCGCACGGTCTCCCCGTACCTGGACCATCTCCACCCACATCCCGCCCCGCCCCCGCCCACGGTGGCTAGCCGTCGGGCGCTTGGCGGTCGCTAGTGCACCCGGCATGGGCGCGGCGCAGGCGGTGTACCACCGGGACGGGACGGCCGGGAAGTATTCGCTATGGGGTGCGCCGCAGCCCCGCCGCCAGCCGCGCCTCCAGGCGCAGGCCCTGGTCCAGCGGCAGCTCCGCGCCCTCGCGCACGGCCTGGCGGACCGCCCGCACGGCGCGCGGGTCGAGCGCCGTTAGCTCGCGCGCCAGCGCCGCCGTCTCGGCCGCGAGCCGCTCCTCGGGCACCACCCGCGTCACCAGCCCCAGCCGCAGCGCCTCCGCCGCGTCGAACCGCCGCCCCGTCAGCAGCACGTCGAGCGCCGCGCCCAGCCCGCCCACGCGGGGGAGCGTCTGCGTGCCGCCGGCCGCCGGGATCATTCCCAGCCGCACCTCCGGCATGGCGAGCTGCGTGTCCGCCGCGGCCAGCCGCAGGTCGCAGAACAGCGCCATCTCCAGCCCCGAGCCGAAGGCGAACCCGTGCAGCGCCGCGACGCTCGGCACCTTCAGCCCGGCCAGCACTCCCCACACGTCGCGCGCGAAGCGGACGCGCCGCGCGATCGTCGGTGATGGCGCCGTGCCAAACTCCGTCAGGTCGGCGCCCGCGCAGAACGCCCGCCCCGCGCCCCGCAGCACCAGCGCCCGCACGTCCGCGTCGTCGCGGATCGCCCCGAACACCTCGTACAGCTCGTCCCGCATTCGCATGTTATAGGCATTGAGCACCGCGGGGCGACTCAGCGTCACCCAGGCGACCCCGTCCCGCTTCTCGTAGACGATCGTGTCGAAGCCGCCCACGCCTCACTCCCCGTCCGCGCTCAACGCGCCCGTCCGCCTGCGTGCTGTGCTAAGGTCACCTGCACAAAGACACGCCCTCACTCCCCGTCCGCGCTCGAGGCGACCACGATGCTGCCGCGCCCGGCCACCACGGGCGCCTCCCGCGTCCCGCCCTCTGCTTGGCCGTCCCACACCACTCCGGCGGCCACCAGCGCGTCGACCGCGCCGGGCGCCAGCCGCGCCACCTCGCGCAACACGCGCCGGCTGTCCGCCCCAAACGCGGGTGCCGCCCGCTCCGGCCGCGCCCCCCCGCCGGACAGCCGCCAGGGCAGCCGCGCGTAATGGTGGCAGGAAGCCCCCGCGGCCGGCGGCGCCGCGAACAGCCCGCGCGCCGCCAGGTGCGGATCGGCCCGCAGCGCGACTACGTCGAGCGCCCAGGGCCGCGGCGCCGCGTCCGCCTCGCGTGCCGCCGACAGCACCTGGCACGCGACCTCGCGCTGCGCCACCTCGACGTGCGCGCCGCGCCCCGAGCGGTCGCGCGCCAGCAGCGCCGCCAGCAGCGCCACCGCCCCATACGCCCCTGCCAGGTAGTCCAGGTACGCTACCGGCGACGTCGCGGGCCGGCCCGCGACGCGCGCCGCCAGCCCCGTCGCCAGCTCCAGGCCGCTGCCGTACGCCACGTAGTCCCGCCATGGCCCGCTCGCCCCGAACGCCGGCAGCGACAGCATCAGCAGCCCCGGATTCACCTGCGCCAGCGCCGCGTAGCCCAGGCCGAAATTCGGCATCACCCGCGGGCTGAAGTTCTCCAGCACCGCATCCGCCCCGGCCGCCAGCCGCAAGAACGCCGCGCGCCCGGCCGCGCTCGCCAGGTCCAGCACCAGGCTCGCCTTGCCCCGGTTCAGGTCCGCGAACGCCCCCGCGCAGCCCTCCTCACGCACCGGCCGCGTGCCGTCGCGCCGTGCCGGCCCCTCCACCTTCACCACCCGCGCCCCCAGCCCAGCGAGCAGCCGCCCGCACCATGGCCCCGCCCACACCATCCCTAGGTCCAGCACGCACACGTCCGCCAGCGGCCCCACCCCCTCGCCCCCCGAGAGCACGGCGGGGCGAGAGCACGTCCTACCCCCTCTCCCTCTGGGTGAGGGCGTGGGTGAGGGCCGGCCCCTCCCCCTCGCCCCCTGGGAGAGGGCTGGGGTGAGGGCCGGCTCCTCCCCCTCTCCCCCTGGGAGAGGAGCGACGCTCGCAGTATGCCGCGTCGCAGGGTGAGGGCGTCCCCCTCGTCCTGCCCCCTCTCCCCCTGGGAGAGGGTCGGGGTGAGGGCGTCCTACCCCCTCTCCCCCTGGGAGAGGGTCGGGGTGAGGGCGCTCGTCCCGCCACGCCGTCGCCGCGCGCGCGCCGGGCGTGAACCGGAACGGCGTCCGCGCGACCACTCGCCCCCCCCGCCGCGCCCACACCCCGCGCGCCACGCACTGCGCGTCGGCGTACACCTCCTCCGGCGTCAGCACCGGCACCACCGGCAGGCGCCACAGCTGCGCCGCGTGAAACACCGCGTCCCGCGTGCGCGTCGCCAGCCAGGGGCCCAGCGCCCGCCCGAGGCCGGCGTCGGCGGCGCGCACCGCCTCCACCCCGGTCAGGCCCGCCAGCAAGCCCCCGTCCGCCGCGCTCGGCGCCGCCATCCCCACATAGCCGTCGGCGCACGGCAGCACCGCCACGCCGCGCCCCATCGTCGCGCCGTCGGGGCCGCCACGCGCCCGGCGCGGGCAAGTGGCGCGCGGCAGGAGATCGCCCAGGCAGGCCGCCACCACCTCCACCGCGGCGACCTCCGCCAGCCCCGCGCGCCCGTGGCGCCGCGCCCAGCGCAGCGCGGCCAGCCCGGCCGCCGCCGCGTGCGCGCCCGTGAGCGCCGCTGCCACCAGCGGGTCCGCGCCCGCCGCGGCGGCCACGGCGTCGCTTCGCTCTGCGTCCGGCCCGTCGAGTCCGAACGGCGTGACCGAGACCACGGCCCGGCCAGGACCGCTCAGGCGAGCCGGCTCGAGCCCCAGCCGGCCTGCCTCGCCGGTGCGCAGGTCCGTCACCGTCACGTCGGCCCGGGCGGCCAGCGCCGGAACCGCCGCGGGCGCGCGCCGTGCGTCGTGCGCCCGCACGGTGGCGCCAAGCTGCCCCAGCAGCCGCGCGCAAGCCCCTGCCGGACCGGCGCCCCGGCTGAGGTCCAGCACGGTCACGCCCGCGAGCGGCAGCCGACCGCTCATCGCGCCTCGTAGCGCGGCGCCCGCCGCTCGCCGAACGCCGCCAGCCCCTCCGCGCGGTCGCGCGTCGTCTGCAGCAGCGCCGCCAGGTCGGCCTCCAGCCGCAGCCCCGCCTCCAACGGCAGCTCCAGCCCCTGCCGCACGGCCTCCTTGGCGTAGCCCAGCGCGATCGGCGCCCCGGCCCGCAGCGCGTCCAGCGCTTCCTCCTGCGCCGCTTCCAGCTCGTCCCCCCGCACGACCCGATGCACCAGCCCCAGCGCCCGCGCGTCGTCCGCCGTCAGCACCTCCCCCAGCAGCAGCAGGCGCAGCGCCACCGCCGGCCCCGCCAGCCGCGTCAGCCGCTGCGTGCCGCCCGCCGCGGGCATCCGCCCCCACCGCACTTCCGGGCTGCCCACGCGCGTCTCGGCCGCCGCGAGCCGCAGGTCGCAGGCCAGCGCCAGCTCCCAGGCCGGCCCGATCGCGTCGCCGCCGATCACGGCGACCGTGGGCGGCCCGAGCTGCCCCACCGCCGCCGTGGCCGCCGCCCACGCGCGCCCCAGCGCGTCGCAATCGCCCCCCGAGCGCGGCGCCTCGACGCAAAACGCGCCGCCCCTCCCTACCAGCACCACCCCGGCCGGCGGCGCCTCCCGCTCGGCGATCGCCGCGCAGGCGTCCGCAATCGCCCAGGCGAGTCGCTCCGCCGCCGCCAGCTCCACCGGCGCCGCCACGCGCAGGTACACTATCCGGCCGTGCTCGGATACGTCGAGCGACACTGGCTGCCCGCCCCTTCCGCTGCGACGGCGGACGGCGCGTCGCGCGCGGCGACTGCCTTCCGCCTGACCCGGGTAACATACCCCATCGTCCAGCGTCGCGGCACCAGCCGCGCGCCCGGCCCACCCCGCGCGCCGGCGCCGCCCGGGCCGCTGCACGGGGAACCGCCCCCGGCCGCCGCGCCTGGCCCCCGCTAAACCCCGGCCGCGCGTCAACCGATACTCCGGGTGGGAGTACAACATGCCGGTCGTCGAGCCCGTCCAGCCCGTTCCCGTCGTCCAGCCCGTCGCCCACCGCGCGGCGGCCTGGGTCGTCACGCCGAGCGGCAGGGGGCCGGGCACGGTGACGTTTGACGACGTGCTGGCCGTCTGCCTGGAGCGATCCGCGGCTCCGGCCGGCAGCCCCACGGCGAGCGCTCCGCGCGCGGACGAGCCCACGCCGCCGTTCCTCTTCGACCGGCCGGTGCGCAGCCTGAGCGCCTCGACCGACCGCGAGGCGCGCCGCGGGCGCCGCTCGTCCAACGCCCACGCCGCCTACGGCGTGCAGGCCACCCCCGCCTGCCTCCGCCAGCTCGGCTTGCAGCTCCCCTGCACCGAGGCCGACGTGCGTCACGCCTACCGCCGGCTGGCCCGCGCGCTGCATCCTGACGCCGGCGGCGATCCCCGTACCTTCATGGCTCTCCGCGTCGCCTACGAGGAAGCCTTGCGCTTCACCAGCGCCAACGCCGCCTAACCCCCTCGCACTCCGCGGGCGCCGGGCGACTCCCCGCCGGGGGGGCGGGGAGTGTCCCCTCCCCTGCGTCCTCTCCCTGGGCATGCAGGGGCAGTGGCGCTTGCAGTATTCCGCGCCCCACCCTGCCGGGGGCTTCCCCGCTCGCCTCTCCCTGGGGGTGCAGGGGCGCTCCCCTGCCGGGGGCTTGGGGGTGTCCCCCAACAAACCCTACCTGCTGGCCCGTTCGCTCCAGGCGTTCCAGGTGCGCGTGCTCACCACCGGCTCTTGCAGCATCGCGCTCGCCGCCGCTACCTCGCCGGGAGTCAGGTAGCGCACCGTCCCCAGCGCCATCGCCTGCATCTGCAGCAGCGCGTTCCGCTCCAGGTAGATGCACGCCTGCGCGATGGCCTTCAGGTTCCGCCCCGCCACCACGCTGCCGTGCCCCCGCATCAGCGCCGTCGTGCGCGGTCCCAGCGTCCGCGCCAGCGAGCGCCCCTGCTCCATCGTCCGCACCAGCAGGTCCGTGTCGCCCCATTCGTCCGCGATGTCCCACGTCGGAATGTCCGCCCCGATCAGCGCCGCCGCGTGGAAGATCGGCCGCAGCGCCACGCCCGTCACCCCGTAGGGGATCACCGACGGCGAGTGGTTGTGGCAGATCGCCAGCACGTCCGGCCGCGCCTCGTAGACCGCCGCGTGGATCGGCCGCTCGACGTACCCCGGCCGCTCGTCGCCGCTCACCTGCTCGCCCCCGATCGAGTAGCACTGCAGGTCCGCCTCGGTCACGTACGCCGGGCTCAGCGAGCGCGAGATGATGTACTGGTCCGGGCGCTCCGGGTGGCGGATGCTCACGTGCCCGAACGCGTCGAGCACGCCCTCGTGTGCCAGAATGTGGTTGGCGGTTACCAGGTCGCGCAGGGCCGACGCATCGGCCACGGCAATGGCAGGCATGGCACTCTCCCTCCGCGCGGTAGCCTACGGCGAGCGCGCCGCCCCGAGCTGGCGCCCGCACCGCACCAGTATAGGCCCACCCCCGCGCGCCCTCGTGCCCACGTTGCCAGGCCCCCTGCTCCGCTTGCGCCGCTCCCCGTATTGCTCTATCTACTACTCCGTGACGTGTGAACCAACCGGTCTCGGGCGCACGCGCCGCCAACCCCTGACCGGTCGCGCCGCCGTCCGCTCGACGCGAGCCGCGGAAAAGCAGCCATAGCGTAGGGCAGGGCTCGTCCCCTGCCGCCCGGCGTGGCGTAAGCTCGACAACTCCGGTAGGTGCTCTCCTCACCTAATGGCGACGGGCCGGCCGCCCGCGCGGAGGGCGCCGCGCGGGCAACCCGACAGGAGGTGGCACCGTGACCGACTTCGACTTGGCCATCCTCGGCGGCCGGCTGGTGGACGGCACCGGCAATCCCTGGTACTGGGCCGACGTAGCAATCAAGGACGGTCGCATCGCCGCCATCGGGCGCATCGCGCCGAGCGCCGCGGCCCGCACCATCCAGGCCGAGGGCCGCGTCGTCTGCCCCGGCTTCATCGACATGCACACCCACAGCGACATCCCCCTCGTCAAGGACGGCGACGCCCAGAGCAAGGTGCGCCAGGGCGTCACCCTCGACGTGCTCGGCGAGAGCGTCACCGTCGCGCCGCTCATCGGCCCGGCCGGCGACGAGTTTCGCCGCGACCAGCGCCACCGCGAGGGCCTCGAGGACATTGACTGGACCGACTTCGCCGGCTACTTCGCCCGCCTCACGCGCCAGGGCATCGCCCTGAACGTCGTCTCCGGCGTCTCGCCACAGCAGGTCAAGCGCTGCGTCGTCGGCTTCGACAACCGCCCCGCGACCCCCGAGGAGCTACGCGCCATGGAGCGCCTCACGGCCGAGGCGATGGAGCAGGGCGCCGTCTGCCTCACCTGCGCCTGGCACGGCGGCGGCCCCGAGTTCCCCGACGAGGTCGTCGCGCTGGCGAAGGTCGTCGGCCGCTACGGCGGCTACTACGGCGTCCACCTCGGCACCGAGGGCGACGAGATGATCGAGGAGCTGGACAAAGCCCTCTACGTCGGCCGCGAGGCCCGCGTCCCCGTCCACATCTACCACATCAAGGCGCGCGGCCGGCAGAACTGGGGCCGCGTCCACCAGGTCATCGAGCAGATCGAGGCCGCCCGCGCCGAGGGCCTCGAAGTCACTGCCAACCAGTACCCCTACACCGCCATGCAGCACCCTTGGGCGCGGCTCATGCCCCGTTGGGTGCAGGACGCGCCGCGCCACGAGATCGCCGCCCGCTTTGCCGACCGCGCCTTCCGCGACCGCGTCAAGCACGACCCCGAGTTCCAGCAGTACGTCGCCGAGCACGGCGGCTGGGACGGCATCGTCGCCTCCGTCCTCCGCAACCCCGCGCTCGAGCCCTACCAGGGCAAGCGCGCCAGCGAGATCGCGCGCCTCCGCGGCCAGGAGGCCGACCCCGCCGAGGCCGTCTTCGACGTCGTCCAGCAGGAGGGCAACTTCCCCCACGGCATCTACCACAACATGTCCGACGACGACGTGAAGGCCCTCATGCGCCGCCCCTGGGTCGCCGTCGCCTCCGACGGCAGCGCGCTCAACCTCGCCGCCCCCGGCTTCCCCCACCCGCGCAGCTTCGGCACCAACCCGCGCGTGCTCGGCAAGTACGTCCGCGACGAGGGCGTGCTCGGCCTCGAAGAGGCCGTCCGCAAGATGACCTCACTGCCCGCCCAGGTCTTGCGCCTGCCCGACCGCGGCCTGCTGCGCCAGGGCTACTGGGCCGACGTCGTCGTCTTCGACCCCGACCGCGTCGCCGACCGCGCCACCTTCGAGCGTCCCAAGCAGTACCCCACCGGCATCGACCACGTCCTCGTCAACGGCGCCCTCGTGATCGACCAGGGCGACCACACCGGCGTCCGCCCCGGCCGCGTCCTCTACGGCGCCGGCAAGAAGTAACCGGGGGGCAGGGAAACTCGCTATCCCCGTGCCCGCCCGGGGTGCAGGGGCGCTCCCCTGCCGGGGGGCGTGGGGGGTGTCCCCCCACCCTCCCCTACATTCGCCCTCTGCCGCGATCGCCCCTGCTGCCAAGCAAAGAAACCGCCCGGCCCACCGGCCGGGCGGTTTCTTCGGTCACTCCCCACTGGCCAGTGGGGAGGGGCTAGCCCGCGCGCGTCTCGCCGACGACGACCATCTGGGGATTCCTGCGACGCATCGCGCTTACCCCCTAACGGTGCGTTGCGGGTAGGCCATCGCGCCTGCCCTACTACCGTTTGTAGCAGATCGCGTGCCAGCGGCCAGGCGCCCGGCGCCCGCACAGCGGTGCCTCCCGTGCCGCCCCGCCGCTCACGCCCGTCCGCCTGCGCGGCGCAACAGCCGCCTGTCCGCCGCCAGCCGACCCCTGGCCGCTGGCTTGACCCCGCTCGCCGGCGTCCCAGCCTCATGCGTCGTCCGGCCGCAGCCGGCCAATCGCCTCGCCCAGGTTCGCCAGCTCCACGTCCGCGTCCGCGAGGACCGCGCTCGCCTCCGCGTGCAGCGTCGCGCCAAACTCCTCCAGGTCGGGGCTCGCCTCCACTGCCAGCTCGATCAAGTCCAGCGCCCGACGGAGCAGCACGAACGTGCGCTCCTGCACGTCCAGCAGCGCCGCGTGCGCGGCAGCTAGATCGCGCCAGGCCTCGCGGTCCACGAGCCATCACTCCGCGCCCGGGCTAGCGTCCGCTGCCACGCACATCATAGCGCGCGGCCCGGGCACGTGATACCCGGCGTCGGGAATGCTGCCTTACGGCACGGGAACGGCGTCCTCAAGGCCAAGTGTATCCCGGGCCTCCGCTACTGCCGCCCGCATCAGACGCACCCAGTGCCAGTACAGCCTGTCGAAGTCGACTGTTCCGTCATCCCGCTCGATGGCCGCTACCCAGGCCAGGGCGGCCGTGCAGGCTTCCAACAAGGCACAAGTAGTTTGCGTGGGCAATGTAACCCTCCTTGCGGATGATCAGAGTGGAGGGGTACGCTAGGCCGCGGAGCCGACTAGCAGTCCTTACCCCCGTAAGCCCATTCTCGTGCCGGCCCGTATTTGATGTCAATGGGCTAGCATAATTTTCTTAGAACCGCGCCCTCGGGCCCCCGCCTCAAGACCCCCAGGTCAGTATCAGCCCGATGGCCGCCGCGAACATCGCCAGCGTGGCTAGCCACCCCAGCACGTTGCTCGCCGCCCCATTCACCCGCTCGCCCATGATCGCGCGGTTGTTCGCCACGAGCATGATCAGCACCAGCAGCGGCGGCGCCAGCACGCCGTTCAGCACCGCCGTCCAGAACAGCGCGTCGATCGGATTGATGCCCACGAAATTGATCAGCATCCCCACCAGCGTCGAGCCCGCGATCACCGCGTAGAACTCTTTCGCCCGCGCCGGCTTCCGGTCCAGCCCGTACTGCCAGCCCAGGGTCTCCGCCGTGGCGTACGCCGCGGACCCGGTGAGAATCGGCACCGCCAGAAAGCCCGCGCCGATGAGGCCGACTGCCAGCAGGATGCCGGCCGCGTCGCCCGCCAGCGGGCGCAGCGCCTGCGCCGCGTCGGTGGCGGACTTCACGTCGGTCTGGCCGGCTTTGAACAGCGTGGCGGCGGTCGCGAGGATGATGAAGTACATGACCCCGTTCGACAGCAGCATGCCGCTCTGCACGTCCCAGGTCGCGTACGTCAGCTCCGCATCGGTGCAGCCCCGGCGCTGCCGTAACCGCGTCCGCCCCATGCTGACCTCTTCCTCAACCTCTTGACTCGCCTGCCAGAAGAACAAATAGGGCGAGATCGTCGTGCCCAGGATCGCCACTAAGGTCGAGAGGAACGTGGTGTCCAACCGAATGCTGGGAATGAACGTTCCCCGCAGCACTTCCCCCCAGTCGGGCTTCGCAAAGAACGCGGCCGCGATGTACGCGAACAGCGCCAGCGTCAGCCACTTGAAGATGCGAGCGATCTGCTCGTACGAGCCCCAGATTTGCATCGCCAGAATCGCCAAGGCTATCGGCACGATCATCCAGGTAATCGGAATCGGCACGATCACGTTGATAGCGGCCGCGATGGCGCCGATGTCCGCCCCCGCGTTGATCGTATTCGCCACCACCAGCGCCAGCACCGCGGGGTAGACCACCCAGCGGGGGAACGCCTGGCGCAGCACGCTCCCCAGGCCCATGCCGCTGGCCATCCCCACCTTGGCGCAGATGAGCTGGACCGCCGTCATCAGGGGGAACGTCACCAGCGCCGTCCACAGCGTGGCGAACCCCAGCGACGCGCCGGCGACCGCGTATGTGCCAATGCCGGACGGATCGTCGTCGGAAGCCCCGGTGATCAGACCGGGCCCCAGGATCTTGAAGAAGCGCTTGAGCGGGTTCGCCTCCTGCTCAACCGCCATTTCCAGGCTAGCGGTCCCGCTCGCGGGGGGCGAGTAGGGGATCGTGCGGTCGGAGGAATCGGGTTCCATGTTCGTTGGCTGTGCGGCCATCACATGCTCCTAACCCCTATAAGCAGCAATCCTTAGAAGCAGGCGGCGCTCGTCGCTCCCCTAAGGGCAATCCCCGTGCCATGTCGTGTTACCGCTACGCGCCCGCCCGGATACAGTCCGCGTGGTACAATTCAGGAGCCGTGCCCCGACGGGATACGGCTCTTCTCCTCCATCCGCTCCAGCCCGAAAGCAGGTCATGTTCGACATCTCGCTGCAGACCGTTGCGTGGGTGTTCGGCGTCATCTTCCTGGCCGAGCTGCCGGATAAGACCGCCCTCGCGTCGCTCGTCTTGGCCACCAAGTACCGGGCCCGGGCCGTGATTCTCGGTGCCTGGCTGGCGTTCCTCGTGCAGACTGCGGTCGCCGTGGTAGCGGGCAGCCTGCTCCAGCTCCTGCCCGCCAAGCCCGTCCACATTGCCGCGGGGCTGGGGTTCCTGGTCTTTGCCGTGCTCGCCTTTCGGCGGAAGGAAGCGGAGGAGCTGGTCAAGGAAGAGGCGGTCGTCGAGGCCGAGCAGAAGCGCCACGTGCCGGCGTGGCTGGCCAGCTTCGTCGTCGTCTTTGCCGCCGAGTGGGGCGACCTCACCCAGCTCGCCACCGCCGCCCTGGTCGCGCGCACCGGCGAAACGGCCGCCGTGGCGATCGGGGCGACCGCCGCGCTGTGGACCGTCACCGTGCTGGCCGCGGTCGCCGGCTCGCAGATGAGCCGGTTCCTCACCCCGGCCGTGCTCAACGTCGCCAGCGGCATCCTCTTCGCGATCATCGGCATTATTGTGATCGCTTCGGCCCTCGCCTAGCGCCGCTTACGCGCGCGGTGAGCAGCCCGCGCCGCGCAGGTGCGGGCTTCATGCCCGCGCGCGCCTCCCGCGCCGTGCCCTCCGTGGCGGAAGAAACCGCCGCTTCCGCCGCGGTGCGCCACGGTCGACTCGGGGTACGATGATGAGGTCCGTTCTAGCGGCTGCAGGGTAGGGTACCCCGTGCACTGCAATCCTCAGGGCACGGCGCCCTCAGTCCTCGACCAGCGCGCCGTAGCGCTCCTCGATCCGGCGCACCTTGAACAGGACGATCGCGACGATCCAGGTCACGAGGAAGATCGCGACGATCCCGTAGCCCAGCGTCTCGAAGTCGAGGCTATTCAGCCAGTCGAAGAAGGGGCTCTCCCATTGGAGCTGGCTGCTGACCACCTGTAGGTACTCGATGGTGCCCACGGCCAACGCCACAAACACCGAGAGCCCGGTCGTCGTCATGTTGTAGTACACCTTCCGCAGCGGGCTCGTGAAGGCCCAGCGGTAAGCCTTGGACATGAACACGCCGTCGGTGGTGTCCATCAGCGACATGCCTGCGGCAAACAGGAGCGGCAGCGCCAGAATCCCGAGCACGGGCAGTTGGATGCCGCCACTGCCGGTCGCCGTGGCCGCCGCCCCCGCGGTGATCGCCAACAGGCCCACTTCCGTCGCGGTGTCGAAGCCGAGACCAAAGAGCACCCCGATCGGGTAAAGCTGCCAGCTCTCGCCGATGTACCGCCGATAGCGCCCGCCGAACAGCCGGTTCATGAACCCCCGCTGCAGGAGCAGCTCTTCCAGACGCTCACGGTCGTAGGTGCCCCGCTTCATCGCCTGGTACACGCGCACCACCTGGATGAAGATCAGCAGGTTGAGGATGCCCACGATCCACAGAAAGGTGCCCGAAACCGAGGCGCCGATGACGCCGCCGAGGGTATGCCAGGACTCCAGGTTCTCCTGGACCGCGCGGGCGGCCACGGCGAGTCCCACGGCCAGCAAGAACACGACGGTGGAGTGACCCAGCGAGAAGAAGAAGCCCACGCCGAGCGGGTGCTTGCCGCGCTGGATCAGGAAGCGGGTGCTGTCGTCAATGGCCGAGATATGGTCGGCGTCGAAGGCATGGCGCAGGCCGAAGGTATAGGCTAGGATGCCCGCGCCCGCGTAGGCGGCGCCGAAGCGATTCGCGTAGGCGAGAAAGAAGCCCCAGCCCAGGAGGTGCAGGAGCGCGACGAAGCCGTAGCAGCCGGCGAGCCGGGCAAGCTCCGGCCCGGTGAAGCGGAGAGAGCCGTGCGCTGGGGAGGGAGCAGACGATAGGGCTTGCGCGCGGGTGGACTCCATCGCATACCTCCCGCGTCCCGTGCAACTCACGATAATTGGTAATACGGCTAGTTGCGAACGGCTGCAACAATTATGCCAGTGGCGCCGCGCGCACCACGCCACGACCCAGAGCAAAAAGATACGGGCTCAGCAGAGAGCTGAGTCCGTTGTGCCGCTCGGGCGATGGCGCCCCCAGCGGCTTCCAGGGCCGCTGAGCCAAGAGGTAGGGCGGGGGCTCGTCCCCCGCCGCCCGGGCCTCCGCCAAGCGGCAGGGCGGGGACTCGTTCCCCGCCGCCCGGGCCGGGCAGGGGGGCTGCCCTCAATCCGGGCAAGGGAGCGGTAGGGCGGGGCTCATTACTCCCCCTCGCTGCTCTCGGAGCCATGCGCTGCCCTCAATCCGGGCAAGGGAGCGGTAGGGCGGGGGCTCGTCCCCCGCCGCCCGGCCGGCGCCGCTCAGGTCAATGCTTGCGGAAACCCCTGCCGCGTGCCCGAGAACGGAGTGCCGAGGGCGGGACTCGAACCCGCACGGGTTACCCCACACGCTCCTAAGGCGTGCGCGTCTGCCAGTTCCGCCACCCCGGCAACGAGGAAAGCCCCTACATCGTACCCGCTCGCGCGCCCGCCCGGCAACGCCGAGCGCGCACGCGCGCCATCAAACCGCCTCCCGCACCGGAGCCCCCTACCCCCTCGCCCTCTGGGAGAGGGCTGGGGTGAGGGCGCGTCTTACTCCCTCGCCCTCTGGGAGAGGGCTGGGGTGAGGGCGCGTCTTACTCCCTCGCCCTCTGGGAGAGGGCTGGGGTGAGGGCGTCCCCCCTCGTCCCTCACCCTCACTCCCCCGGGAGAGGAGCGACGCTCGCAGCATTCCGCGGCGCAGGGAAAGGCCGTCCCCCTCGTCCCTCCCCCTCTCCCCCTGGGAGAGGGCCGGGGTGAGGGCCGGTTCCTCCCCCTCTCCCCCTGGGAGAGGGCCGGGGTGAGGGCCGGTTCCTCCCCCTCTCCCCCTGGGAGAGGGCCGGGGTGAGGGCGCGTCCCGGTAAGTGAACCACCGCGCCGGCGCGGGTATCAGTCTGGTCCGAGCCCGCAGTTCCTACTCCCCCATCGTGGAGCGACCGGGGTGGCCCCAGCCCGGACGCGCGCTCCGCCCCAATCGTCTACCCAGGTAGAGAGGGTGAGCCGGCCAGGTCATCCCGCGTCCTCCCCCGGCGCCAGGGCCGGAGGGCCGAGTCAATCCTGGGGCAGCCCTCTACGCGGCGCCTCGCCCCATCGGGCCAGCGAGCGGGATGCACCATTCCCCGCCGCGCCGCGGGAACCGGGCGCCACCGGCCCCACCCTTGCCCCACGCTAGCCCGCGCGCGCCGAGGCAGAGCAGGGTAAGGGCGGCCACGCCGGTGCATACTCAGCGCCCCGGAGGGTCTCCGCGCCCAGGCTGACCGCAACACGAACCGGCGCTGCCCGGCCCCCGCGTCCACCGCGACGCGCGCCCGGAGCCGCCCCGCTACGCGTCCGTCCAGCGCCCAAATAGTTGCCATAACGGCGAGCATCGTTTGACCGTTCCTCGGGTTCTCGCGCCGGCCGCGCGGCCCGGCCACCATCACGAGGAGGAAGGAGCGCCGCTTGCTAGTCTGCCGATTCGCACTCCCGGCGCCCGCGCGCACCGCGGCGTTGCCGCTCCGCCTACCGCGCCCGCGCCGGCTCGCCCTGCCGCGCCAGGAAGTCCTCCAGCCGCACCTGGCCGAAGCCCTCCGCCCGCGCCCGGTCGAACAGCGCCCGCTCCTCGGGATGGAACGTCGACGGCTTCGTCGCGTCGATCCCGAGCTTGCCCCCCAGCCGCTGCCAGCGCCCGCCCGGCCCCGCGATCTCCCGCGCCGCGATGTCCATCGGGTGGATGCGCGTGTCGTCGATGCGGAACGTGTCCCGCTGCGGGTCGCACCGCGTCGCCACCGCCCACCACACGTCCTCGGCGCTGAAGATGTCCACGTCGCGGTCCACCGCCACCGCGATCTTCGGATGCAGGTACGGACTGCTCAGCGCCGCCATCAGCGCGTCCTTCACCTGCCCGTCGAAGTGCGCCGTCAGCTGCAGGATCGCCAGCCACTCGCCGCCCCACGGCGGACAGTACACGTCGTGCAGGTCGATCCCGCCGCCCACGTCGCGGATCCGCTGGTACAGCCCCGCCTCCATCGGCAGGCACACCAGCCGCTGGTGCTCCGTGAACACCGTCGACTGCACGTGCCGGTAGATCGCGTCGCGCCGCATCGTGATCGCGCGTACCTCGAACACTGGGTTGCGCCCGGTCCCGCTCGAGCTGTAGCCCTGGAACTCCCCGAACGGCCCCTCCTCCTCGCGTACGCCCGGCAGGATGACCCCCTCCACGACGATCTCGCAGTAGGCCGGCACCTCCATGTCGAGCGTCTCGCAGCGCACCAGCGGCACCGGCTCGCCCAGGAAGCTCGCCGCCCAGCCAAACTCGTCCACGCCGTAGCGCCCGCTCCAGTTGCAGGCGATGTCGAACGCCGGGTGGCAGCCGATCGCCACCGCCATCGGCATCGGCTCGCCGCGCGCCTCCCAGCCCTCGAAGTGCTTGTAGGTGTGTCGCGGCACCATCAGCACGCCGCCGCGCCGCGGCCCCTTCACCTGCAAGCGCAGCATCGCCATGTTGCGGATGCCCGTCTCCACGTCCTTGGTCACGCACATGCCGCCGCCGATGTAGCGCGGCCGGTCGCCGCCGTCGCCCACGCTGTGCACGGCGATGGGAAGCTGCGTCAGGTCGGCGTCCTCGCCCAGCAGCTTCACTTCCTTGCACGGCCCGTCGTCCACCACCACGACCTCGCCCGGCGCCGCCGACAGCAGGTCCGCCAGGTGCGGCACGACCCGCTCCGGCGTCGTGCCGAGCGCGATGGCCGTCGCCCAGCGCGGCTTCGTCAGCAGGTCCACGATCCGCCAGCCCGGGTAGCCGCGCACGTTCTCGAACATGATCGGCCCGGGCGCCTGGTTCACCAGCTCGCCCAGCTGGGTCAGCGGATCGACCTCGCGGCGCACGCGCAGCAGGCGGTCGCCAACCTCGTCCAGAAAGCTTCGCAGGTCCTTCGGCATCGCTGGCCTCCACGGGCTGGCGCTCCCGCCGCCCGGTCGCGCTCGGGACTTCCCCGCATTGTACCGGCTCTACCCGCGCCACGCGGGACAAACTCCCTGGAGCGGATTGTCTGGCAGCATTGGCTTAGCCAATGCTGCCAGACAATCCGCTCCTTTTGCCTAATCCCAGTGCACCACCAGCTCGCCCAGGCCGAGGCGCTCGCGGGCGGGCGGTGGCGCGGCGGGGTAGCCGAGAGTCAGCAGCGCCTGCGGCTGGAGCCGTGGGTCGAGGCCCAGGCAGGCGATGATCGTCTCGGGGCAGAACAGCGGTGCGCACACCCAGCACGACGCCAGCCCTCGCGCGTGCGCCGCCAGCATGACGTTCTGCAGCGCCGCCCCCACGCTCTGCGCCGCCATCAGCCGCTCGGCCTCCTGGCGCCGCGCGTCGGGGTAGCGGTCCAGGCGCTCGTCGGTCGTGCATAGGATGACGACGACCGGTGCCCCCTCCAGCCGCGCCCGCGAGCGCCCGAGCACGGCCGCGATGCGCGCCTCGGGCACGCCGTCCGCGGTCAGGTCCGCGCGCCAGGCAGCCGCCATCGCCGCGGCCAGCCTCGCTCGCGCCGCCGGCTGCGTCAGCACCGCCGCGCGCCACAGGGCGCTGTGATGCGGCGATGGCGCGTAGGCCGCGGCGGCCAGCGTCTCCTCGATCAGCGCCCGCGGTACCGGATCGGGTCGGTACGCGCGGATCGAGCGCCGGCCGCGCAGCACCTGCTCGAAGGCCTCCAGCCGGGCGTCCCGGTCGGCGGCGGGCTGCTGCGGCACGGGTCGTGCTCTCCTTGTCCGGCATGTGACGCGGCTGAGATCCCGGCGCCCGCGTGACTCTAGCACCGGGCGCGGCGGCAAGCCAACGCCGCGCCCGCCGGAGGTTGGCAGGCGGCCATTACGGTAAACTAAAGAGCGTGGTCCGCGCCCTCCCGCGCTACGGCAGCCGGTCGGGCTCGCTCAGCGCCCGCGGCGCGGCGCATTCGCCGGCGGCGTGCTCGTGCAGCTCCGGCGTGATCGGCGCGGGGGCGCGGCGGCGGTAGTAGAGCAGCGTCAGCAGCGCCCCCACCTGCGACAACACGATGGCGGCGAGCGTGGTGGGAAAGACCCCGCTCGTCCCGTGCTCGGGGAGGTTCGTGCTGAGCAGCGCTATGGCCACGGTGACGGGGATCGCGTACAACAGCACGCCCATCAGCAAGCGACGGCGGCCGCCGCTTGCGCGCACCACCGTATGCCCCTCCCGCTCGAGGGGCACGCCCAGGAAGCGCGCCAGCAGCCGGCCGGTCGCTTCCAGCGCGCTGGCGCTCCCGCTCTCCGCCAGCACGTAGGCCCCGTCGGGCACGGCGAGACAGAGCTGGTAGCTGCGGCCGGCGTCGAGCGGGCCGGAGGGCGGGGCGGCCAGCAGGAACACCGCCCCCACTTGTTCGAGAGGATAGACATGCTCCCAATCGCTAAGATAGCGACGCTCTTTCAGTCGCAATTCGCTGCGCTCGCAGTCCACCGTGCAGGTCGCGCGCAGGCGCAGCCCGCTCACCACCAGGAACAGCGCGATGGGGGAGACCAGCGCGGCGAACAGGCCCGCTTCCAGTGCGGCGCGCGCCGGCGCGGCCAGGAGCGCGCCGAAGATGCCGAGCAGCGCGGCCGTGCCAAGGACGAGGTAGAGCAGCGCCGGATCGGGACGACTGCGCAAGACGAGCTGCGTGGGCGCGACGTCCACGTTCAGCTTGAGCCCCGACTTGGGGGCGCCCAGCAGGTCCACCGAGGCAGTCTCCCGCCGCGCGGCCATGGGTGCCGCCGGGGCCACGCGCTCCGCCGCGCCACGCTGCCCGACGCGGCCCAGCCGCCTGCCGCAGCGCGACAGTGGGCTCCTAGCATCTTAGCGGCGGGCCGAATTGTCGTCAACCGGCGTACCGCCCTGGCGGTGCCGCTCGCGCTGGCGGTCCTGTTCGCGGCCTGTGGGCAGGCCGAGCGTGCGCCCACGGCCGCGCCCCCGGCGACCAGCGCGCCCGGCAGCTCGGCGCCCGCGGCTCCGGTCAAGCTCACCATGTCTTACAGCAACCTAACCCCCGACCAGTGGCCCATCTTCCTGGCCAGCGACCTGGGACTGTTCGCCAAGCACGGGATCGACATGGACTTGCGCCAGATCGACAGCAGCACCGGCGTCGCCGCGCTGATCGCCGGCGAGACGCAGGCGGCGGCGATTGGCGGCTCGGAGGTGATGAGCGCGGCGGCAGAGGGCGCCGATCTCGTCATCATCGCCGGCCTCACCAAGACGTTCTCGTTCCGTTTCATGGCGCCCGAGAGCATCAAGACGGTCGAGGACCTGCGCGGCAAGCGAGTGGGCGTGAGCCGCATCGGCTCCAGCTCCGACATCGCCACCCGCCTGGCGCTCCAGCGCCTGGGCCTGCAGCCGAACAAGGACGTCGAGGTCATCCAGGTGGGCTCGCTGAGCGCCCGCATCCAGGCGCTGCAAAGCGGCGCTATCCAGGGCGGCGTGGCCCAGCCGCCCGACACCGCGCGCCTGGCCAAGGTCGGCATGCACGTCCTGTTCGACGTCAGCGACCTCGATCTGCCCAACGCGTCGTCGGTTATCGCCGTGCGCCGCGGGGACGTGACGGACAAGCACGCGGCCATGCAGGCGCTGGTAGACACCATGGCCGATGCGCTCAACGTGATGCGCGACGATCCGAAGGACGCCAAGCAAGTGTTGGGCAAGTGGATCCAGCTCGACGACGAGGACGCGTTGCAGGAGGCCTGGGAGTTCTACACCCAGAAGATCATCCCGACCGTGCCGCGGGTCGAGCCGGCCCAGCTCGATACGGCGAAGCAGGTGCTGGCCGCCGATAGCCCCAGCCTCGCCAACTACGACGTCACCAAGCTGATCGATAACTCGCTGGCCGATGCGGCTGCGGCCCGCCCGGGCAGCCGCTCGTAAGTCTGGTGCCGGCTACCGTGCCGCGCACTTGACCAACGGGAAGATCCCGCCCGCGGTCAGGAAGCCGGCGGTGAACGTGGTGGCGGCGGTCGGCAAGGGGCCGCCGCCGCCGACCGTGGCCAGCGCGCACAGCCAGAGCCCCGCCCCGCCAGGTCCACCGCGGCAAGCGCACCCTGAACCCACCCTAGACAGCGCACGGCCCCTTCGGGACCCGCGTCGACGGAGACGCGCCCCGCGGGGCGGCCGCAGGAGCGAGTGATGGCAGCGAGCGACCGCCCCGCGGGGCGCGTGGTATCGGTCTTTGGCGGCTCGCGGGCGACCGAGGACAGCCCCGAGTACCGCGACGCCTACGAGCTGGGACGTCTCCTCGCCCAGCGTGGCTACGCCGTCTGCAACGGCGGCTACGATGGTACTATGGCCGCCGTCTCGCGCGGCGCCAAGGACGGCGGCGGCCGCACCATTGGCGTCACCGTCGAGGCGCTGTCGTGGCGCAGCCCGAACCGCTGGATCGACGAGGAGATCAGCACCGCCACGCTGTTCGCGCGGCTGGAGCAGCTTGCCACTCGCGGCGACGCCTACGTCGCCCTGCGCGGCGGCGTCGGCACCCTGCTGGAGATCGTGCTTATCTGGAACCTGCTGGAGCTGCAAACCTTTCCCTACAAGCCGATCATCCTACTTGGCCCCGGCTGGCGCGCCGCCTTGCGGGCGCTGCCCCGCTACTCCGCCGTGCGCGCCTCCGACCTGGCGCTGCTCACCTTCGCGGCCACCCCCGCGGACGCTGTGGCCCACCTGGAGCGGTACTTCGCGGGCGAAACCGAGCCGCCCGCGGCGCGGCAGGCGCGCGCCAAGGGCAAGACCGCCAGCGGGGCGCCGCGCGGCTGAGCGTTCAGCTCGTGCTCCCGCCCCGGCCGAAGGTGGGCAGCGGCGCGGCCGGGGCCGCCGGGCGGGCCGCCGTCGGCGCGGGCCGTACGGCCGTGGGCGCTGGGCGCGGCGCCGTGGGCGCGGGAGCGGGCGCCACAGCCCGCGTCGGCGCTGGTGCCGTCGGCTGTACCACGGCGCGCGTCGGCACAAGCGTGGGCGCGGGAGCGGGCGCCGCGGCCGTGGGGGCCGGCAGCGCGGGGGCGCGCGTCGGCGCCGGTGTCGCGGTGGCCAACCGCGGTACGGCCGCTGGTATGGTGGCCCGCGGGGGCGGCGTGGCCGTGGCGAGGACGGCGGGCGCCACGAACGGCGCGGCGCCCGGCGCAACGCCCGGCGGCGCCGTGCGGCTCGGACTCGTGCTCAGCGCCGGCGTGGCGGCGGCCGTACCCGGCGTCCCCGGGAGCAGCGTCCCCAGCGGCGGTACCGTCACTAGGCCGCGCACGACGGCGTCGACCGTGCGGTCAGGCGTGGGCTGTGAGATCAGGGTCGGCGTGGCGTTGCTGCCCCCGCGCGCCGTGCCGCAGGCGGCGGCGAGCACGCCGAGCAGCGCGTAGGCGACCAGCCAGAGCGGGTCCCGCCGTGACGGGCTGGTGATGGTCTCCATGAGGTGTTGTGAGCGACTCCTGTCCCAGCGTCCCTGTCGCCTTTCGGCGGGGCCGGCGCTACCCTTGGCGCGACGATGGGCCAGTGGGGCAGACGCAACGAGGTGCGGACGCATTATAGAGGCGGCCGGGCGCGGGGGGCTACCGAGCGGCCGACGCCACGCGCCCGTCGCGTGTCAGCTCGGTCGCGGGGCGCGGCTACCGCGGAGCGGACGTCGGGGTGGCTGGGGTGGTGGTGGCGGCGCTGAGCGGCGGGATAGTGAGACGCATGTTCACCGCTAGCGCGCTCGGGCTAGAGAGCTGGCCGCGGTTCGCATCGTAGATCACCTGCCAGCGGTTCGCGTCGCCGTAGTACCGCAGCGCGATCTGGCCGAGCGTTTCCCCGGCCTGCACGACGTGAACGGCCGAGTTGCTGGGTGCCGCGCTGGCCTGGGCCGCCACCGGCGTGTCGAGCGCCGGCCGCGGCACCGTCGGGAGCGGGGCAGTCGTGGGCGGGGGCGTTGGCGTCGGCGGGGCGCCCGCGCCGCCGAAACAGCCCGATAGGGCGAGCACCAGCCCTAGGATCGCCACCGCCAGCGCGCCACGCGCCCCTCGCGCCATCGTTTCTCCCCTTGTGCCTAGCTCGAGCCACGGCTCGGCCGCGGTCGGCTCGTCCGAAAACGCCTCCCGCGCGCCCTAGCCGCCTGATTTGCTTCTCTGCCACTGCAGCCGGCCGCGCCCGTCGGCCGGCCCGCGCTAACGCCACGCTCGGACCGCCCGCCAGCGGCCGCGCGTCCCGCCATTATAGCGACCACGCCAAGCCCGGTGAATTTTTGGCGCGGTGGAGCGGCCGCGCGGCCTGGTGCCTGTCCCGACGATCCGGGCGCCGCCGCCAACTATCTCAGGCGCATGCGCCGGGTCGGAGTATCTGTCTGCACACGCCCAACCGACCCTCCGACCCGGGCCATGCGCCTAAGCGCTCGGCCAGAGTTGGGGTGTAGGTTTGGCGTAGCCAAACCTACACCCCAACCTGGGCCGGCAGCTTAGTCGACGACCGCGACAGCCTCGATCTCGATGAGCGCGCCGGGCTCGGCCAGGGCGACCACCTGCACCAGCGTGCTGGCCGGCGGGTCGGACGTGTAGAACTGCTGGCGTACCTCGCTGTACGCGTCACGGTGGCGCATGTCGGTGATGAACACGGTCGTCTTGACCACGTCCCGCATGCTGGCGCCCGCGGCTTCCAGGACCGCGGCCAGGTTCTCGAACGCCTGGCGGGTTTGCGCCCGCATGTCGTTGGCCCCGACGAGCTTGCCGCTCGCGTCAGTAGCGAGCTGGCCCGCGACGTAGATCGTGTTGCCGACCTTCCAAGCGTGCGAATAGCGCGGCCGCGGATCGGGCCGGCCCGGCGGTTGGATGACGCTACGTGCCATGGCGCACCTCCTCGAGCGCGGGTGATGGCGCAGTGTACCACGGTGTCGAGCAGCCGCCCACCCATTCCCGCTGCCGGAACACGATGATGGCGTACGCGGCTGCTCCCGCGGAGCGTTGGCGTCTGACCTGCCGCGCGGCGGCGCCAAAGGTGCGCTCGGTCGTGCTATCGTCTTGGTCAAGAGCGATAGCGGCCCGCGCGACCTGGCATGGGCCGTGCGGCAGGGCCACCCAGCGGGAGGCAACATGCGGGGCCAAGTCTGCATAACGCGACGAATGGCGGGGCGAGAGCGGGCACTAGGCGCGCGCGGGGTGTGGCGCCTCCTGCTCGTGCTCATGGTACTCAGCGGCGTGGCCCTGGCAAGGCCCGCGCAGACCGCGGCGCAGCGACCCGACCAGCCCGGCGACGAGCGGGGCCCCGCCTGGGCGCGGTTGCGCGACGACGTGCAGGTCGCGACCACCGCCCACTTCGATGTCTGGATCCCCCGCGATCAGACGCTGGCCGCCGCCGCAGGCCAGGTGGCCGACACGGCGGAGACAGTGCTGCCCACGGTGGAGGAGCGCATGGCAACGCCGCTTGCCGACCGCGTGCGCTTCATCCTCGTGCCCGCCGATCAGGCGCCGGGCCCGTGCGACCCGCGGGCCGCCGCGCTTCCCACACGGCGCCGCATCGTCGTCTTCGCCGGTCCCGCGACGCTCGACCCGCAGGCCCTGCCCGCGTTCCTCGCCCACGAGCTCGGCCACCAGCTGACGCTCGACCGCTGGGGCGCGCTGGGCGACGACCGCCGCCTGAGCGAGGGCGTCGCCACCTGGGCCGCCGAGCCCTACTGGCTTGCCTGGCGCGGGTGGCGCTCGATGGACCAGGCCGCGGCCGACCTCCTCGCATCGAACGCCGTCGCGCCGCTAGCAGAGCCTCACGAGGGCTGCCTCGTTGCCGCCGAGCGCGACGTGTACTACTCGGCATGGTCCTCGTTCGTCGACTTCCTCGCGCGTCACTACGGCTGGGACCGCTTCGGCGAGGCCCTCAAGCTGCCGCCCGCCGCCGAGGACCACGCCGACTACGTTGCGGCCTTCGGGCACTCCCTCGAAGACCTCGCTGCCGCCTGGGAGCAGGAGCTACCCCGCCCGTCGCCCGAGTGACGGACCGGGCACCCGCTTCCGTGGCGAGCGAACCGACGGGGTGCGTCCGTCCCGGCCGCCTGGTCGTCTCGACCGACCCCGCCGAGACGGCGCGGGGTCTAATCCTCGGGCATGGCCTCGGCAGTGGGCGCCTGAGGTGCGCGGTCTGCCGGCACGTCGTACTCGACGACGAGGTAGGTCTCGCCGCCCATGAGGTAGCGGGCGGGGTCGGCCAGGTCGGTGTTGCACGTGGCGGGCGGAAGCGCGATGGCGTAGGCGCCGTCCGGAGCGGCCTCTAACGGCCGCACTTGCCCTGCCGCGTCGACTAGCTCCGCCCGCGTGCCGCTCGCCGCGAGCCGCGCCGCCACGGGCCGTGGTGCCGCGTCCCACAGCGCCGTCACGCGCTGCCCCTCTGGCCGGTCCACGACTACCGCCTCGGCCGTCGGGCCACGGAAGTACTGCGCCGCCTGGGCGTCGTGGAGGTAGCGGACCGCCGTCTGGTACGCCAGGTAGGCGGGCCGCAGCGAGCCGTCCTCGCGCACCAGCGCCGCACGCTCCACGGCGTCCACGTCGCCGTTGAACGCTGCGCCCTTGCCGTCCTCCGCCTTGTACACGCTGATCCGCTTGGCATCGCCCGCCACGCCCAGGCTGAACGCTTGCAGCAGGTACGATGCCTGGTCGGCCAGCGTGCAGCGCTTGCCTGCGGGGACGTCGTAGCCGGTGCCGCGGTTCGTCGGATCGTCCCAGGGGATGACGTTCGTCTCGTTGACCCAGACTGGCTTGTCGATGCCGCGGGCTCGCATCAGGTCGCGGTAGAGCCGCGGCACGTCATACAGCCCGCGTGGGTCGGTGTACAGGTGCAGGGTGGCCACGTCGAAGTAGTAGTCGTTCTCGGGCGCCGACGGGTCGGCGGCTATCAGGTCCAGCAGGCGCTCGAAGAACTGCGGGCGGTTGGCCTCACGGTCAGCCCAGTAGGTGAGCCCCGCGAGATGCACGGTCGCCTGCGGATTGCCGGCCTTGATCGCCCGGTAGGCGACGCGCAGCAGTTGGTAGTAGTCCTCGACGCTGCCGGCCCAGGCGTAGTACGCGGCGCTCGGGTCGTCGGGCTGGATGTCGGGCTCGTTCCAGACGATCCAGTCGTCGATCTGGCCCGCGTAGTCGCGCGCCATCTGCTCGGCGAAGCGCCCCCAGTAGTTCTGCGGGTCGTCCCAGGGCAGTTCGAGGTTGCGCGGCACCGCCCGCTCGGCATCGGCCGAGTTCGCCGCGGCCCAGGCCGGCGTGCTCATCAGCAGGCCAAGGATCGTGAAGCCCTGCTCGCGCTCCCGGTTCAGCAGCGCGGGCGCGAAGTAGTAGGGGTTGAACGGCCCATCGGGTTCGGCCTGCAGCCCGCTCCACCAGAAGGCGATGCGCTCGTGCCGCGCGCCCAGCGCCCACCCCTGCCCACCCTCGGCGATGCGGTACGCCTCCACTAGCCCGAAGCGGGGGTCGGTCGTCTCGACGGGCGGTAGCGGCTCCAGCGGCTCGAAGCGCGTCGGCCCCGGCGTCACGAGGTACGCCCGCCAGTCGTCGGCCGCGTCGGCCGGCGCGTCTTGCGCGCCGGCGGGCGCCGCGCTGTGGCTGAGCGCGGGCAGCACGCACAGTAACGCTAGCAGGGCCAGGAACGGGCGAGTCGGTCGATGCGGGGGCAACTAGCCTCCTTCGTGCGATCCGTCCGCGGCGCGCGCCACCGCACGGCAAACGACAGCGGTAGGCGTGACTGGTGCCGGGTCGGGGCCGTGGTTCGGGCGCAAGTATAACAGGGTCGCTTGCGCCGAGCGACGCACGAACCACGCGAATGGCGATGCGGCCCGCTATCATATGGGCGAGCGCTGCTCACCCAGACGGAGCGCGCCAGGAGGCCAGGCATGGAAGGCGCGCTCCGTCTGGGGCGGATCGCCGGCATCGAGATCAGCATCCACGCGACCTGGCTGCTCGCCTTTGCCCTGGTCACCTGGTCGCTCGCGGGCAACGTGTTCCCGTCGACCTATCCGCGCTGGGGCCAGGGCACCTACTGGGTGGTCGGCACTATCGCCGCGCTGCTGCTCTTCGTGTGCGTGCTCCTCCACGAGCTGAGCCACTCCGTGGTGGCCCGCGCGCGCGGCATGCCTGTGTCGGGCATCACCCTGTTCATCTTCGGCGGCGTCACCAACCTGCACGGCGAGGCGAAGCGGCCCGCCGACGAGTTCTGGATGGCGATCGTCGGCCCCCTGACCAGCTTCGTGATCGGCGCCACCGCCTGGCTCGTGCTGCACCTGCTCCCCAGCGGCCGCACGCCGGTGGCAGGTGTGCTCTCGTACCTGGCCTACGTGAACCTGCTGCTCGCCATCTTCAACCTCGTGCCGGGCTTCCCACTCGACGGCGGTCGCGTCCTACGCTCGCTCGTCTGGGCCATCACCCACGATATGCGGCGTGCCACCTGGATCGCCGCCCGCATCGGGCAGGCCATCGCCTGCCTGTTCATCGTCGTCGGCGGGATCCTGGCCTGGCAGGGCGAGTGGCTAAACGGCGTTTGGCTGGCGTTCATCGGCTGGTTCCTGTTGAACGCCGCCCGGGCGAGCTACCGCCAGGTCCTCTTCCCGCCGCTGCCTCAGCAGGTTGCCGTGGCGATGCGCACGCCGGCCCTGACGGTGCCGGCCGATCTCTCCATTGCCGACCTCGTCTCCCGCCATCTCCTTGGCCGTGAGGTGCGCGCCGTCGTCGTGACCGAGGGCGGGCAGATCGTCGGGTTGGTGAGCGTGTCGGACGTGCAGCGGGTGCCGCCGGACCGCTGGCTCGGCACGCCGCTGCGAGCGATCATGACGCCAGCGGCAAGCCTTGCCGTCGTTGGACCAGAGAACAGCTTGCAGGAGGCGGCAGCGCGCTTGGAGGAGCGGGGCGTGAACCAGTTGCCCGTCGTTCGCAACGGCGCGCTGGTCGGTATGCTCAGCCGCGCGGACGTGCGGCGCTTCCTGCGGCTCGATCCCGACCCCACTCGGCCCCCCGACCGCCCGCGCAACACCCCGCCGGCCTGGCCGGCCTAGCCCGGCCGCGCTGGCAGGCCGGCGGGAGCGACGGGGCGGCGCTCGTCGTCCCAGCGCCGCGTCGGCACCAGATACTAGCTCCCCGCCGCAGGCGCCTGGGGAGTAGGTGTCTCGCCTTGCAGGATCTGGAAGGCGGCTGCGAGCTGCGGGTCCTGTGCCGTGATCTCATCCAGCGACAGGTCGGCTTCCCGGTCGGGCGTCAGCGGCAGCACGTCGGGTGACATGTCGATCGCCACGTCGGGCGTGATCCCGTTGTCGCGAATCATCCGCCCGTCCGGCGTTAGCCAGTAAGCGAAGCCCAGCAGCAGCGACGAGCCGTCCCGCAGCTCCCAGCTCGAAAGCACGGTGCCGGTGCCGAAGGTGGTCGCGCCCACGATCGGTGCCCGCTTGTAGTCCTGAATGGCGCCGGCGAACACTTCGGCCGAGCTAGCCGAGCCGTGATTGACGAGCACGACTAGCGGCACGTCGGTCGCCGCCCCGCCCGCCTTGACCGGGAATGGCTTTCGGTTGCCGTCGCGGTCCTGTTCGAGCAGGACGTTGCCCTCGCCAAGGAACTGGCTGGTCACGTCCACGGCCTGGTCCAGCAGGCCGCCCGGGTTGTTCCGCACATCCATGATGATGCCGCGCAGGCCCTGCGGCCGCGCCTCCTCGATCGCCTGGCGGATGGCGCTGGCTCCGCCCTGTGCGAACTGGCTCAAGCGTAGGTGCAGAATGCCCTGGTCCTCGAAGTAGCGCGAGGTCACGCTGCGGAGCTGGATCTGCTCGCGCGTGATCGTCAGGTCGGTTGGCGTGTCCTCGCCCTGGTGCTGAATGCTCAGCCGTACGGGCTGCCCCGTTGGCCCGCGTACCTTCAGGATGAGCTGCTCCAGCGGCATCTTGGCGGTGTCCTCACCGTCCACCGCCAAGATCACGTCGCCGGGCCGAATACCCGCGCGCTGGGCCGGCGAGCCGTCCATCGGCGCCACAATCACCGGCCGATCGCCCTGTGTCGAGATCTCCGCGCCGATACCCCCGAAGTGGCCTTGCAGGCTGGCCTGCTGGAAGTCGCGCTCGGTCTTCGTCAGAAATTGGGTGTGGCTTCGGTCGCCCAGCGTATCGAGCATCGCGCGGATGGCAGCATACGCCATCTCCTGCGGCTTGACCGCCGACTTGTCGACGTAGTGCTGCTCGACGAGCTGGTACGCCTCGCTGACCAGCGCCATATCGGACCGGCCGGCGCTCGGCTCGAGCACGCGGCGCACCGGCTCAGCCGTCAGCACGCCCAGCAAGTACGCGGCGATGATGGCCAGCGCCATGCTGCGCACCACGCGGCCGGGTGTGAGGTTGCTGGGGGAGCTTGAGGGCGATCGCATCCACTACTCCGTCGGCGGCTCGGGAGCGGTGGCGCTCGCGTCGGCGTCCGGTCCAGCCTCCGCCGTCGCCAGGCGCGGCTGTGGCGTGGCGAGCGCTCCCGCGAAGGCCGCGCCCGTGCACAGCCCCATGCTCGCCACGACGATGGCCCAGCCCTCGGTGTGCAGCGCCAAGTCCATGCCGAAGCCCAGCAACGCCCCTAGCAGCCCGACGAGTAGCGTGATGCCCCAGGTGCGCCCGGTGATTCGTAGCATATTAGCCCTCGGTAGTCAGCCGTCATTCCGTTGCGATCGAGCGCCAGCCCTGAGCCGCAGAGGGTGTCGGAGCCCGCCGCCTCCACAGATTACTTTACTCTATCGGTTCCGCCAGTCGGCGGTCGCCAATTATGTGCGACTGGCGCCAGCAGGCGGCTGTGCTCTACTGGCTGACCGCTGGCAGCGGCAGGAAGTAGAAGACGATCGCCAGCATGAGATAGAGCGCGAGGAGCTGGACTCCTTCCAGCCAGTTCGTCTCCCCGTCGATGCTGACGATAGCGAAGACGAACGTCGCGACCGCCACCGCGACGATCTCCAGCGGGTGGAACACTAGCGTGAGCCAATGGCCGCCGATCAGGCCGAGCAGCACGAGCAGCGGCCCGACCAGCAGGGCGATCTGTGTGGACGAGCCGGCGGCGATGGCCAGCGCCGTCTCCATCTTGTTCTTCGCGGCCAGTTGGACGGCGCTGAAGTGCTCGGCGATGTTGCCCACGATCGGCACCACGATCAGGCCGACGAAGAACTGCGACAGCCCGAGCGCGTGGGTAGCCGCCTCGACCGTGGCGACCAGCGTCTCGGCCAGGACCACCGTGCCGACCGTGGCCGCCACCAGCACCAGCAGCGCCACCTGCCGCGACCAGGGTGCGCGCTCCTCCTCGTCCACGTGGGTGCCAATCTCTTCGTCCAGGTCGATGTGGCCCGCTGGGGTGAGGCTATAGGCCACGTAGGCCGCGTAGACGACGAGCAGCAGCACGGCGACTGCGGCGCTAACCTCCTCGACGGCTACCTCGCTGGGCGCTACGGCCGCGAAGGTCGCCGGCAGCACCAGCGAGGCGACGGCGATCAACATCATCGTCGAGTTGCGGCTGGCCTCGCGCGCGTCGAAGCGTTGCGTGCCGTGCCGCAGCCCGCCGACGAGAACACCCGTGCCCAGCACGAACAGCGAGTTGCCGATGATCGAGCCGGTGATCGACGCCTTCACGAGTGGCAACAGTCCCTCGCGTAGCGCCAGGCCGGCGATGATCAGCTCGGCCGCGTTGCCGAACGTTGCGTTCAGCAGCCCCCCGAATTTCGGGCCGATGTGGTGCGCCAGGTCCTCGGTCGCGCGGCCGATCAGGCCGGCCATGGGGATGATGCCGGCGGCGGAGAGCGCGAAGACGACGAGCGGTGGCGCGCCGAGCAGCCGCGCCACTAGGGACGCGCCGCCCACCGCCAGTAGCACCCACATCCACGGCGCCATCACCCCTCCGCTCCCCGAGTGAGTATAGTGGCTGTGTGGCTCCTCCGCGCTCCCCTGTTACAACAGCCGTCGCCCGTTGTCGGTGCGAGTACGGGGGCGTCAGCTCGAGGGCCGGCACAGGGTATGATGGACTTGAACTCCGCGCGCTGGAGAGCATGATGACCGCCACCGCGACGAGCCCCGATGCGTTCGTGGCCGCGATGCGGGCTGAAGTGGAGGCCTACTGCCGTACCCTGGACGACCACCTGCCCGCCTATAGCTACGTCCCGCTCGCCACCGATGACCAGCGGCTGCTCGTGCTGCAGAGCCGCTTGCACAATGAGATTCGTGCTGCCGAGGTCTACGGGGGCTGGCTGCGCAGCCTTCCCGAGCTGGAGGTCAAGCGGCTCGCCGCTGAGAACGCCCACGAGGAGATGGGCCACGCCGCGCTGCTCATCCGCCAGCTCGAGGCGCGCGGCCGCGACCCGTTCGCCTACGCGCCGCCGCCCGCCCAGGTCGCGCTATTCAACACGCTGGAAGGGCTGACGAGCACCGTCGAGCGGCTGGCCGCCTTCCCGCTCGCCGGCGAGGTGCTGGCCAGTTATCTCATCCGCAAGGCCCTCGACGCCCCGAGCGTGCCCGAGTGGATCAAGGAGCCCTATCGCCGCATCGGCGAGGAAGAGCAGGGCCACGGCGACTACCCACTGGTGCTGCTCGCGCGCTACGCTACCACGCCTGAGGCCCAGGCGCTCGTGCGGCGCGGCGTCGCCATCGGCATCCGCCTGCGCGACCGCTACTTCGCCGAGCTAGACGAGATGGTGTTCGAGGGCCGGCGGTGGTAGCCCGGCGGGCGCCCGCCGCGGCGGCGAGTCCCCGAGCGCGCCCTGCCGCGCCCAAGCCATCCGCTGCCCTGCGCCGCCGCGCCCTCGCCATCAACACTCTTCTGACCGAGTGCTACGACACGCCCACCCACCCTGAGAGCCGTATCGACCCGCTCAGCGAGCTGATCGCCGTCGTGCTCTCCCAGCACACCTCGGACGTCAACTCCGAGCGCGCCTTCGAGAGTCTGCGCGCCCGCTTCGCCGACTGGGAGAGCGTGCGCCAGGCGCCCACGGCCGCGGTGGCCGACGCGATTCGCAGTGGCGGCCTGGCCGTCATCAAGGCCGCGCGCATCCAGCGCATCCTCACTCAGGTCCTGGAAGCGCGCGGCGAGTTGAGCCTCGACTTCCTGGACGCCCTCTCGCTGGACGAGGCGCGGGCGTTTCTGCGCGGCCTGGACGGGGTCGGGCCCAAGTCGGCCGCGTGTGTGCTGCTGTTCAGCCTCGACAAGCCCGCCATGCCCGTCGATACCCACGTCCACCGCGTCGCCGGCCGGCTGGGCCTGATCCCGCCGGGCACCTCGGCCGAGGCCGCCCACGAGCAGCTCGAGCGCCTCGTGCCGCCCGAGGAGGTCTACCGCTTCCACGTCAACCTGATCTGGCACGGCCGCCGCATCTGCAAGGCGCCGCGCCCTCGCTGCGCCCTCTGCCCAGTAAACGCCCTCTGCCCCTACCCCTCCAAAACGCTGTAGGCCCGCCGGCAAACCGGCGGGCCTACAAGTGCGTACGGTCCCGGATTTACTGGCGTTCGGGGCTGCCACCCGGCGCCGACGGGGCAGGGGCGGGACGGTCGCCGCCGTCCGGCCGCGGACCGGGCGCGTTGTTGGGACGCGGGCGTGGCGCCGGTGGGCTCTCCACTTGCCCGCAGGTGATGCCAGTGCTCGGCAGCGCGTAGCCCGCGTGGACGTTCACCCACCAAGTATCCGGATTGATCGCCCCGGGCACGCTGCTCACGGACCGCGCCACCCCATTATCGTCAGCCACCAGCCGCTCCAGCGGGAACAGGATGTTGCCGGTGCAGGAGCCGTTGTGGATGTGGTTCACGTGCTCGCTCCCCGGCGGCAGACCGTACACGGTCACGATGACCGCCGTCTGATTGGGGCCCGTCTGCCGCATCAACACGTCGCCACGGATGAACGGGAACTCCGTGCTCGTCAGCCGCGCGCGAGCAACGGGAGGGCGGGCCGCTGGCGCGCTCTGCATGCCGCCGTCCTCTCCACGGTCGCCCCCGCGATCTCCTCCACGGTCACCGCCCGTGCCTTGCGCCAGGATCGCCGCCGGTGCGTCTGTCGCGGTGCCTTCCGCCAGGGCCGCGGGCGCCCCGACCATTGTCACCGTTAGTCCGAGCGCCGTCAGTAGGGAAAGCGCCGGCCTCATCCCCCGCCTCCTCATGGGTGTTTTCATGCTCGCCTGCTGTGCAACGAGGTGCAACGCCCTAGGGTCAGGAGTGCCTGGTGAGCTTGCTGCCATCATAGCGGGCGCTTCCGGGGGCGTCAATCGTCTGATATCGGTGTCGTGCTGAGGCGCCGCGCAATAGCTTGTGCCCGGCGGGTGGTGCGCGGCATCCTGAAGCAGCGACGTCGCCTGGGAGGCCAGCTATGCCGCCGCAGGGTCACCGGGCAGCAGATGGCCCGCGGGTGCGAGTGGCGGAGGACGAGGGCCAGCGCGCCCTCCTGGTCGACGGCGTGGTGCAATCCGTCGCCGTCGACGGCCCCCACCTGGGCCCTGGCTACTGGCCGAGCATGCTGCCCGACGTGCGGCCCCGGCGCGCGCTACTGCTCGGGCTGGGCGGCGGCACCATCGCCCATCTGCTCGTGCGCCGCTTCGGGCCCGTGCCCATGATCGGCGTCGACGCCGATCCGGAAGTGCTGGCGCTAGCCCGCGCCGAGTTCGGCCTCGATCTGCCCTCGCTCACCGTCGTGGAGGGCGACGCACTAGCGTACGTCGCCGCCTGCGCCGAGCGCTTCGACTATGTGTGCGTCGACCTCTACCGCGGCGCCGAGCTAGAGCGCGGCGTACTGGCTCGCCCGGTCCTGCGCGGCATCAAGCGGCTCCTCGCGCCGGGCGGGCTGGCCGTCTTCAACCTGTTCCGTGACCGGCGTACCGCGCGCCGCCTGCACCGCCTGCAGCAAGTCTTCACCTGGGCCGAGGCCGAAATCATCAGCAAGAACGTCGTCGTCCGCTGTCCTGCTCGCTAGCCCTCCGCCCGGGGCCCCACCGGCGCGTCGCCCCAGCAGGCAGCCCCGCTGGCCTGGCGGAGTCCTTCAGACGCGGCCTCCACGCAGCATCGGGGGCCGTTCGGGCGCTCTCCTGTAACCCAGTTCACGACAGTACTGTAAGTCGCGTTACTGTGACGACCGAGAGGCGGTGGCACACTACTTGTATAGAAGATCACGGCGATCCTCGAGTCAGAAGATCGCGGCACCCCTGGAGGAGGACGACGATGCAGAACGCGAAAAGCTTCGATGGCGACCTGAAGATGTTCCGTGATAGCGAGCGTCCCGTGAACTTCGCGTGCTTGCGCTTCCTGCGCTGGCTCGCCGAGCAAGGCCGCCTGGAGCACGCTGTTGCCGGCCCGTCGTCGGGCCCGTTTGCTGAAGAGCCGCTGGCAACCGCGGCCTGAGCGGCCGTCAGGCCCCGTGAGAGCCCCTCGGGCGGAGCCGCCGTCTCAGCGATAGAGCTGGTCGACGTAACCGCTGCTCTCCAGCCGCTGCAGGGCGGTTTGGTCGACGAGGTCGCTCGTCTTGATCGGGCGCGTGTGGAAGCGTGTCTCGGCCGCGAAGTCCACGGCGCGCTGGAGCCCGTCGACCGAGAGATATGGCACGCGCTCGAGCAGACGATTGCCGTAGACGTCGTACGCTTCATCCAGAGCGTCTGGATCCTCGATCTTCGTGTACTGTGCAAGTATCTGCTTCGCGGTATCCGGATCGGCTTTGGTCCGCTGGATGCTGGCGAGCAGCCCCTTCAGGAAGCGCTGCACGTAGTCCAAGCGCGCGGAGTAGATGCGCCGACTCATGATCATGGCGACGCCTGGCCAGGGCGGTCCTGCGCTCAGGTCGCCGAAATCCGTGAACCCCTCGGCCACTAGGGTCGCGCTCAGCGGAAGGGGGACCACGGTTGTCTGACCGTTGCCCAGCCGGAGGTTCTTTACGCGCTCAGCCTGGTTCGCTCCCATCCACCAGCCGGCCAGCTCCTTGTCTGGGTCGATGCCGATCCGCTGGAGCGCTTCCCGCGTCTGGAAATCGTTGAGCGTCCCCTGGGCGCTAATTAACGCCGATTTGCCCCGCAAGTCGTCGGGCGACTGGATGTCGCTCGCCGCTAGCAGGCGTTGATCGAAGGCGTTGTGGGTGGCGCCAATTATCACGCCGTCCATGCCGCTGGCGATTATGGCGAGCAGCGTGGGGCTGGGCGTGCTGAGCACGACGTCGACCTCGCCGTTGGCCGCGGCGGTCAGCGCCATCTGGTCGCTCTGCATCGTCACCAGCTCGACGCCCAGGCCCTGTTCCCGGAAGAGGCCCGTATCGATTCCTACCCAGTAGGGCAGCAAGTGCGCGGCGACGGCGGCCGGCTGGGTCGCGGCTACCCGGAAGCGCATCGCGCCCGGCGTGGGAACAGGCGTGGCTGCGGCGGCCGCCGCGGCCGGCCCGGCGGTCGGGGCGACGCTCGGCGGCGCTGCGCCGCTACAACCTGCGGCCGCTGGCCACAGCAGCAGGATGACTAGCGCCCAGCCAAATCGCGTGCCACCCCACATGTGTCCTCCGCTCCCGCTTGTGACTGCCCGCGCCGGCCAGCCGAGCCCCGGCCGCCGCGTGCAGGCAGCGCGCCAAAGGTACACCGCTGTCCGCGAGAGTGTCAAGAATTGCCCGGCTGCTGCTGGGGTGCGCGCCGCGACCTATAATGAAACCATGGACCTCACCTTCGAGCTAGGCGACGCCGCGACCCCACGGGGACATGCGCTGGTGTACTTCCACGCGCCAGACGGCCGCCTGCTCGCCACCTACGTCATCGTGCCGCCTATCGCGATCGAGCTCGGCAAATACCTGCCCTCGATGTTTACGGCACAGATGCCGGGCCTGGCGTTGCCGCAGAATACCGCTATGCCCTTGCCGCCGCTGCCCGAGCCGTGCGAGAGCCGCGCTACCCTGGAGCGGCTGGCCCGGCTGCGCGACGACGATCTCGTGGACGCGGGCCGGGTCGCCGGCACTGGCCCCGAACAGCTCCTGTTCGCGGCCACCGAGGCCGCCCAGGCCTACGCCGATCGCTATCAGACCTACCTCGAAAGCGCCCCCCCCATCTTGGAGGAGCCGCCATCGCTGCCCGAGCTGGACGCCGACGACCTACTACTGAGCCTGCTGAGCGACCGCGACCGTCTAGGTGACCTGGCGCGTCGCACCGGCCAGCTTCGCTACGCTGTCGAAGGCGGGGACCAGGCGGGCATTGCCGAAGCCGTCCAGGCCATGGAGCGCGTTGGGCGTCACCTGGCAGCCAAGTATCGCGTTGACGAGCTGATCGTCGCGGCACGCTGCCCCGGGCCGCGCGGCCAGCGCCTGGCCGATCTCTACTTGCAGCGCGCCTACAAGCTCGCGGCCGAAGAGTTTGACGCCATCGCCGCGCTCGACGCCGCCATCGCCGCGGCTCAGGCCGAGGATGCTTGAGTCCGCGCGGCGTGCTCTCCTACGACGGCTCCTCCGCCTGGGGACCCGGTTGCCCCAACGCATGCGTGGCGGGCCGGCTGAAGCCGCAGGGTAGGGCCGTAGCCGGGGCCGCGCCCGTGTCGGAAGCAGCGCGAGCACTACAAGCAGACCAGGTCGGCCAGCGCCTCCACCAGATCGGGTTCCAGGTAGAGGTTACCCCCGCAGGCGCGGCAGCGGGCCGGTGCGCGGACCGTCATCGGTCGTCACTGCGCGACGACGCCCAGAGATCCACAGAAGGGCAGGGTGGCTTGTCTACCAGGAGGTCCGGCCGCCCGTCAAATCGCGCGGCCCGAGTGGATGCCGGGCTGGGAGCGGCCCGCGTGGCCCCCTGGTCGCGGCTGCCTCACGCGCCGATGACGGTAGAGGGAAGCGCTAGGCAGCGGTGGATCGGCCACAGGTGACGCGATGTGCAAGCCCGGATTGGAGATCTCCGAGAGGGTTGCGCGCACGACATGCCGCCTCCCCCGCGACGATCGCGCGCCGGCTGCCTGAGACTTTCGCTACACGCCAGCGAATAGTCGGTCGAACTCGTCGGTGATGATGCGATAGCATTCGCAGCAAGCCGTCTCCAGGCCCGCCCGGTCGACTACCGTAATCTGTCCCCGTCGATACTGGATCCAGCCCGCCTTCTGCAGGACGCCGGCTGCCCCGGTGACGCTGGCGCGACGGACGCCGAGCATCTGGGCCAGAAACTCTTGCGTGAGCGGGAACTCCTCCACGCCCACACGGTCGTGCGTCATGAGCAGCCACCGCGCGCAGCGCTGTGCCATGGAGTGCAGGCGATTGCAGGCCGCAGTTTGGGCAATCAGGGTCAGCAGCGCGAGCGTGTAGGCTTGCAGGAGGGCGTGCAGTCGGCTTCCCACACCCATCTGTTCACGAAAGATCCCAGCCTCGATGCGTAGGGCAGGACCGGGTATCTGGCAGACGGCCTGGCCGACGATGCGATCAGCGCCCAGGAAAATGGGCAGGCCCACTACCCCATCGTTCCCCACGGTAGCGACTTCCACGGTTGCGCTGCCATCAGCGAGCGCAACTAGCGATACCATGCACATCTGCGGGAAGTAGAGATGGGTAATCGGCTCGCGTGACTTGTACACGGTCTGCCTGGTCAATAAGCGGACCACTTCCAGATGGGGGCGAAGGCGTTCGAAGTCCTCCGCGGGCAGAGCGGCGAGCAGCCGGTTCTGTACGGGCACCGGGCGCTCGTGTGACACGAGCATGGCCCCCTCGGACTCGTGGGTAGCGTGGCCACGAGGCTACGTGACGGCTGGCGCAGATTCCGTGCCCGGCGGTTGCCGACTCAGAGAAATGTGTACGACACCGTACAGACGCCGCCCATTCTGACTGCGTACGCTAGGATGCCAGTCCCACGGCGACCCTGGAATCTCGGCCAGCCACCCGCTGGGTAGCTCGGCCCTCGCCCGCCGTGCGACCCGAGACGGACGTCTGGAAGGTAACAGAGCACGATGCGAGCGCCCCAGGCGCGACTTCTCGCGGTCAGCCACCAGCCGGCGCTGTGGAATGATCTGCGTCTCACCGGCGAGCCCCAGGGGCTGGCCATGCTGACCGCGCAGGATGCTGAGTCGGCCCTGGAATGCGTTCGCACGCAGCTGCCCGACCTCGTGCTGGTCGATCTGGATCTGCCCGGCACCGATGGCTTTGCCCTCCTCGCCCAGCTCCGGCGGATTTCGCTCGCGGGGATCATTGCGGTCAGCACCCAAGCCGACGAGCGCCCCAAGATCCGTGCGCTGGAGATGGGCGCGGACGATTACGTTACCCGGCCCTTCAGCGCGACTGAGTTGATCGCGCGAATCGACGCCATCTTGCGGCGGGCGCGTGCCAGCCAAGGCTTGTCCAACGCGTCGCTTATAGTGGACGAGCGTCTACGGATCGATTTCGCCACGCAGCAAGTCTCCGTCGCGGATCAACCGGTGGCCCTACGGCCCACCGAATACCGCTTGCTCTACCATCTCGTGCAGCATGCCGGGCACACGTTGTCCTTCGCGGACATTCTGGCGCGAGTATGGGGGCCGGAGTACTCCGAGGAAGTGCATTACGTGCATCTCTACGTCATGTACTTGCGGCACAAGATCGAGATAGATCCCTCCAATCCGCGCTATATTCTGAGCAAGCGTGGGGTAGGCTACAGCTTCTGCGCCTTGCCCTCACGGCAGGCGGGGATGTAAGCACGGGACATGTTGAACCGCGCAGCCATTTAATCTCAGAGGTGAGTGGGCATGGATCCATCGCAGGATCACCCCGGTCACAATCGACTCTTGGCCGCCATGCTTGACGAGGAATCACAACGTCTGCTCCCTGGCCTCACACGGCTCGCTCTGGCGAGCCGTCACGTCCTGATCGAGCTACGCGAACGAATGGAGTACGTATATTTTCCTCTCGACGGCGTGCTGTCTCTCATGATGGTGATGGAAGATGGCACCGTGGTCGAGGTCGGTACCGTAGGCAACGAAGGCTTCGTGGAAGTCAGCTCGCTGCTCAGCATCGATCAGAGCCCATACGAAGTCCTGTGCCAGACCGACTGCATCGTCCTGCGCCTGCGTGTGGAGGACCTGCGGGCGGCGTTCCGGGATAGCGCCCCGGTGCGCGACCTGCTGCTCCGTTATGCCGGCGTAGTGCTCGGCTGCACCGGCCGCTCGGCCGCCTGCAAAGTCGTGCATACTACTGAGCAACGTCTGGCGCTGTGGCTACTCATGACGCGCGATCGCATGGACACGGACGAGCTGCCCCTCACGCAGGAGCTGCTGGCCAGTATGCTGGCCGTGCGCCGCGCCACCGTCTCGGTGGCGGCGGGGGCGCTCCAGGCCCGAGGGCTGATTCGGTATAACCGTGGCCGCATCACGATCATCGATCGCGCGGGGCTCGAAGCGGCCGCCTGCGAGGACTATACTGCCTTCCGCAACGAGTACGAGCGGTTGCTCGGCCCAACCTGGGTGCGCTCCTGATCCTCGGGGCGGACTCTTGTGCAGGCTCGGCCCAGCCCAAGCCTACACCATAGACCGGTGGTCGGGTTAGCCGCCGAAGGCGTCCAGCCCCGTGATATCCTTGCCCACCGTTAGTGTGTGGATCTCGTGCGTTCCCTCGTACGTGTACACCGTCTCCAGATTCGCCAGGTGACGAATCACCGGGTACTCCAGGCTAATGCCGTTCGCGCCCATGACCGAGCGGGCCGTGCGCGCCACGCCGAGCGCCATCGCCACGTTCGCCCGCTTGGCCAGCGAGATGTGCGGCGGGCGGGCCTGGTGCGTGTCCTTGAGGCGCGCGAGCTGCCAGGCCACGAGCTGCCCCTGGGTGATGCCCGTGAGCATGTCCACCAGCTTGGCCTGAGTAAGCTGGAAGCCCGCGATCGGCCGGTCGAACTGCGTGCGCACCTTCGCGTACTCCAGCGCCGTCTCGTAGCAGCTCATCGCCGCGCCGAGCACCCCCCAGGCGATGCCGAAGCGCGCCTCGCTCAGGCACGACAGCGGCCCGCGCATGCCCTTCACGCCCGGCAAGACCGCGCTGTCGGGCACGCGACAGTCCTCCAGGTGCAGCTCGGCCGTGTTCGACGCGCGCAGCGACAGCTTGTGGTGTACCTCGCGCGCCTGGAACCCGCGGCGGTCGGTGTCGACCAGGAAGCCGCGCACGCCCTCGTCGGTGCGCGCCCACACTAGCGCCACGTCGGCCAGCGTGCCGTTCGTGATCCACATTTTCGTGCCGTTCAGCACCCACTCGCCGCCATCGCGCACCGCCCGCGTCTCCATGCCCGCCGGGTCCGAGCCGTGGTCGGGCTCGGTGAGGCCGAAGCAGCCGAGCAGCGTGCCCCGTGCCATGCCGGGCAAGTAGCGCTGCTTCTGCTCGGGAGAGCCATAGCTGTAGATGGGGAACATGACGAGCGACGTCTGCACCGAGACGAAGCTGCGCAGCCCCGAGTCGGCGCGCTCTAGCTCCTGGCAGATGATGCCGTAGGTCATGTAGCTCGAGCCCGCGCCATACTCTGGAATGTCGGCGCCCAGCACGCCCAGCTCCGCGAGCCGCGGCACCAGCTCTTGTGGGAAGCGACCCGCCTCGAAGGCGGCCGGCATCAGCGGCGTGGCCTCCTTGTCCACGAAGTCGCGGATCGTCTGCTGGGTCAGGCGCTCCTCCGGGCTCAGCTCGATCTCGTAATAGTTCAGCATGCTCGTCTCCTCGCGGCGCGCGGAATGCGCCCTGCCCGCCGGCCCGTCGGTGTCCGACGACGCGTGTTACGTAGCCAGGCTCATTGCATTGTAGCCAGAGGCCCCAAAGGCAGACACTACCGGTGGCGCGCGCGACGAGCGGCGCCGCGGGAGGCCGACGACAGATGCTTGACGTGTACCTGTTAGGCGAGGGCGGCACGATGCCGCTGCCGGGGCGGTGGCTCTCCAGCGTGCTCGTCCGCCACGAAGGCCGCCTGCTCTTGCTCGACTGCGGCGAGGGCACGCAGGTCCCGCTGCGCGCGGCCGGCTGGGGCCTGCGCGCCGTGGACGCGATCTTCATTACTCACTTCCACGGCGACCATGTCGGCGGCCTGCCCGGCCTGCTGCTCACCCTGGGCAACGCGGAGCGCAGCGAGCCGCTGACCATCTTCGGCCCCCCCGGCCTGGCCGCCGTCGTCGCCGGCCTGCGGGTGATCGCGCCGCGCCTCCCCTACGAGGTCGTGTGCCGTGAGCTATGCGGGGGCGAACGATTCGCCCTGGGCGCCCTCCAGGTGGCCTGCCTGGCTGTGGAGCACAGCCTGCCATGCCTCAGCTACACGCTGGAGCGGCCCCGCGGGCGTCCGTTCGAGCCGGAGCGGGCGCGGGCGCTGGGCCTGCCGCTCCCCCTGTGGGGCCGCCTACAACGGGGCGAGACAGTTACCTGGGAGGGCCGCATCGTCATGCCAGACGCCGTGCTCGGCGCGCCGCGCGCCGGCGTGAAGCTCGCGTTCGTCACCGACACGCGCCCCACTGCGGCCCTGCCCGGCTTCGTGGCCGACGCGCGGCTGCTGATCTGCGAGGGGATGTACGGCGCGGCCGATGACCTGCCGAAGGCGCTGGAGAACCGACACATGCTGTTCGCGGAGGCCGCGGCGATCGCCCGCGACGGTGGCGTCGACGCGCTCTGGCTCACCCACTTCAGCCCGTCGCTGACCGCCCCCGCCGACTACTTGCCGGCCGCGCGCGCCATTTTCCCCAACACCCGCCTCGGCGCTACCGGCCTCACCACCACCCTTACCTTCCCCGACGACTAGCCCGTCCTACGCCCTCTCCCCCTGGGAGAGGCTCGGGGTGAGAACATCCACCCCCTCTCCCCCTGGGAGAGGGTCGGGGTGAGGGCGTCCCCCAAATGTCGCCCAGCTCAGCCCAAGATCAGGTCAGCTGCGGTGGTGGCGCGCGTAGTGCTGGCGCAGGAGGTCCTTGCCGTAGTCGTTGCCGTTGGGCGTCCGGACCACCGTATGGATGTGGTTGCGGGATGGCTGGTCGTTGTCCAGGGCGATGCCCGGCAGGTGATCGAACTCGATCCACAGCACCGGGCTATGGATGCGGTAGTAGAACACGCCGCTCGCGTCGCTATCACCGCGCCAGGCGAAGTGCGTCTCCGCGAGGTGCGCCCGCACCTCGTCGCGTTTGGCGGCCGCGTACTCGGGCCGCAGGCGGCCGACGTACACCTCGATCACGTCGCGCAGCAGCCCCTGCTGCTCGCCGCTCAGGTCGTCGTAGCGGATGCCCTCGTAAGGCTGCACCAGGTTGTCCTTGAACTGGCCCGCTGCCACCTCGCGGAGCACCTGTGCCCCGACGGTGGCCCGCGCTCGCTGCGCGGCCGTCAGTGCGCGCATCAGCGCGATGCCGCTCGACTCCTCCGCCTCGAAGACGCGCGTGCCGCGGTACTTGCCCGTCTCGGCCAGGACCGGCTCCGAGCCCATGAACATGGGTGTGAGGGCGACCTCGTCACCGAGCACCAGGCAGTTCACGATCAGGTGGTGCCCGTCGAGCTGGAAGCCCCACGGCTCGGTGGGCGACGGGGTGCCGAAGAAGCTCAGCCAATAATACCACTCGCCGAAGTCGGCCCAGCTCCCCGTGATCTCGCCGATCGTGTGGTTGAGCCGCATCACGTTGCGCGCGCTCTCGAAGCCCTCCGCGCTCAGCGCCTCCGCCACGAGCGCCAGCGCCAGCTCGCGCTGCGCCGCGTTCAGGTCCTCTAGGCAAGCGCCGTGGCGCATGATATACAGGTGGACGTTGCTCCACGCGCGCCAAAGCGGGCTGTCCAGCCGGAAGCAGGCGTCGGCCTGCTGCGTCGGCGTCAGCGTGGCGAGGAACGCTCGCGCCGCGTCGCGCAGCCGCTGCGTCGACACGCCAGTCGCCTTGACGGGAAACAGGCCCTCGAGCACTGTTCCGTTGGTGGTGAGGCCCGTGAACGGCTCGGCCATGCCGGCGCGGGCGAGTTGCCGGAAGTGCTCTAGCTCGGGCGGCCAGTCGAACGGTTGGCGAGCCGACGTCCGCGGCTGCCCCTGACGGGGCTGAAAACCGCTGTACCAGCTTGTCAGGGTAGTCATAGCGGCGCCTCCTTCGACAGTTGCGGCGGCGCGCGGTGGCGACGCCAGCCTGCCCGCGCCGTCCCTGGCCGTCGGCCGTAGTGTACCCCAATTCGCCGCAATCAGCCGTTATTCGCGTCCCTGGCCGGCGACGTCGCCAGCGGCTGGCCTATAATAGAGCCACGCCGCGGCAGTGCCGAGCGACTCAGCACTCAGCACTCGCACTGGAGGAGAGATGGCAGGGCGGATCTGGGACGACGTGGTGCCCGAGCGCGATCGGGTCGTGTTCGCCGAGGCCGGCTACGGCAAGACAGGCGGCTTCGGCCAGCGCCCCGCGGTCATCGTGGTCGACGTGACCTACGATTTCTGCGGCGACCGGCCCGAGCCGATCCTCGAGTCGATCAAGAAGTTCCGCAATAGCTGCGGCGAGGCCGCCTGGGAGGCCATGCCCTACTTGCAGCGGCTGCTCGCTGCGGCGCACGACAAGGGCGTGCCCGTCGTCTACACCCACGCGCTGCCGCGCCCTAACTCGGTCCACGCTGGCGGCTGGGCGCGCAAGAACGCCCGCGTGCTGGAGCCAACCGAGATCTCGCAGCGCATCGGCAACGACATCGTCGCCGAGATCGCGCCGCGCCCCGGCGACATCGTGATCCAGAAAGACAAGCCCAGCGCCTTCTACGGCACCCCGCTGCTCAGCTACCTCATCGGTCTTGGCTGCGACAGCGTCATCGTGACCGGCACGACGACCAGTGGCTGCGTGCGCGGCACGGTCATCGACGCTTTCTCGAACAACTTCGCCGTGTCGGTAGTCGAGGAATGCTGCTTCGACCGCCTCATCGTGTCGCACAAGATCAACCTCTTCGACATGCACGGCAAGTACGCCGACGTCGTCTCGACGGACGAGGCCGTGGCGTATCTCGCCGGCCTGCCCGACGGCCTGTTCGCCCCGCCCGAGCCGGTGCGCGTCGCCGCCACGGTCTGAGCTACCGGCAGCGCGCGGCGGACCCCCTCGACCCGGTCGGGTGGGTCCGCCGCGTTCTTGGCGGATCAGCCGTGCGCTACTGCCCGACGCGCACGCGTTGGGCCGCGTAGTACAGTTTGTCCTGCGTGGTCGCGTGCCAGGTGGCGAGGGTCCGCAAGATCTCTCCCACGTCCTCCAGACCGGTGGCGAGCGCCGCGCGATTCTCGGGCGGCGTTGCCACCAGGGCCTCGACGACGTAGCGCAGCTGAAGCGCCTTCTGGTAGGCCGCGGCCACGACCTCGACCACGCTCCCTAGCTCGTCCTGATTCAGGCTTCCCGTCGCCTCCAGCGTCGCGTCCAGAGCCGCTTCGATGTGGTCCCCCTGCTCCGAGAAGACCGGATAGTGCTCGTCCATCGTGCTGGCTCCCGTGCGTGTCTCGCCAGCCCGTGAGCCCGCGAGCGATACGTTCACCCTGCCGTGCAGGCGTTACCCGCGAATCCACTGGCCCGGCTGTCTCTGCCGGGGGCGCCGCGCCGCCGACAGGGCGCAGTGGCATCATAACGCGTGCGGCGGGCGAGCACTACCAGCGCATTGCAAAGGCGTTACAGTCCGCCGCGCTAGCCCCTTGCGCCTGGCAGACTGATCGCGGACGCGACGCCGTCCGCCTCCTGGCATGGCTCTTGCGTAAGGATCACAGCCCAGCTTGCAAGGGGAGAGAACCATGAGCGTGCAGCTAGAGGCCCGTCCAACCGCGCCGAGCGGCGTTGTGCCGAGCGTCGACTTCGACCTCGACGCCGTGGACCGCGCCCTCGACCGGGGCGACCTGGAAACCGTCCGCTTCCTGCTCGGCGTGAGCCCAGAAGCCTGGAGCCTGGTGCTGTCGAGCCTCTAGCGATCGACCGCGCCTCCAGTCGAAAGCTGGGCTGCTCGGTCGCACCGCTTCCGCGCGGGCAGTAGCTCCCGGCGCCTCCACCGCAACCGAACGTACCGCCGGTGGCTCGTCCAGGCCCTTGGCCCGACGAGCCACCGCGCTCGGTGCCTTTCCCCCCCTCCACTAAGCGTCGCGTCCTCCACGTTGGCACGCACGCCGCGCCGCGGTTGGCCCCCATCTCTGCCGCACATTAGAAATACGCATTCTCGCGCATTCCGCGCTGCGGCTCTAGGCTCCCGGATCGCACTCGCGTGTCGATTACGTCACGGAGCCGTCACAACCAGTCGTTCCGGGCCTGCTTTCGGGGCCGGTTGGCACCCCGCGTGCGTTCGCGCTCCCGTATTGGACGGTCGCTAGCTCGCAGGGAGGGCCCCCAGTGCACTATCCGCCGCTGCCGCATCGCCCGCAGGCTTACCGGGCTCGCCGGCTCCGTGCCCGGGCGGCCGCCCCCTCGGCCACCCACACCTGGCCCTTCTGCCTGGCCGCACTCGCGCTGCTGGTCGCCGTAACGGCCCTCGCGACCTCGCGGCGCGCCGCCGCCGCTCCCGCGCCGCGCGGGGCCGCCGCGACGGCGCCGGTCCCAACCCCCCCGCGCCTGACGCGCCCAGCCGCCATCGTCGGACGCCTCGGCGCCAGCCGCCAGGGCCGACAACTCCGCGCCCAGGTCACCGCCTACTCGGCGAGCGTCGAGGAAGGCACCGCCTGGGGGATCACGCGCAGCGGCACTCGCGCGCGGCCGGGCGTGGTCGCCGTCGATCCTCAGGTGATTCCGCTGGGCAGCCGCGTCCGCATCGCCGGCCTCCCCGGCGTCTACACTGCCGAGGACACCGGCGGCGGCATTCACGGCGCCCACCTCGACGTCTTCATGGACTCGCGCGCGGCCGCCTTCCGCTTCGGCCGCCAGACGGGCGTCCTCGTGGAGGTGCTCGACTAGCCGCCCCCGGACACACGGCGGCCAGGCGCCAGCACTGCCCCGGCGCAGAGGCGTGGAGGTTGACGGCCGGGGGCGCGCGGCGTACACTCCCGGCGCTAGCAGGGCCTGGCGCGCGGCCCTGGCGGGTGTGGAGGCCGAGCATGCTGACCAGAGAGCAGAACGACCTGCTGACGCGGACGGGGCCTGGCACGCCGGGCGGGGACCTTATGCGGCGCTACTGGCAGCCGGCCGCGCTCTCGGAGGAGCTGCCGCCCGGCAGTCCACCGCAGCCCGTGCGCCTGCTCGGCGAAGACCTCGTCCTCTTCCGCGACGAGGCCGGCCGTCCGGGGCTGCTGGGCCTGCACTGCCCGCACCGCGGGGCGGACCTCAGCTACGGGCGGCTGGAGGACGGGGGGCTGCGCTGCCTGTACCACGGCTGGCTGTTCGACGTGACCGGCCAGTGCCGCGAGCAGCCGGGCGAGCCGGCCGGCAGCACCTTCCGCCAGCGTGTGCGCCACACCGCCTACCCCTGCCTGGAGGCGGCGGGCATCATCTTCGCCTACCTCGGCCCGGGCGAGCCGCCGCTGCTGCCCGCCTACGAGGCGCTGACAGTCCCCGACGCCCACCGCTTCGTCATCAAGTACTTCCACGAGTGCAACTACTTGCAGGGCGAGGAAGGCGAGATCGACCCGGTCCACACCTCCTACCTGCACCGCCAGTTCGTGAGCGGCAGCGGCGAGACGGACTACCGCGAGATCCCGCGCGAGGGGCACATGCCCCTCTACGGCCGCGACGTGGCGCCGCGCATCGAGATCGACGAGACGGACTACGGCGTCCGCATCTTCTCGATCCGTAACGCCGGGGCGGACACGGCCTACCTGCGGATCACGAACTTCGTCATGCCGAACCTCAGCGCTATCGCCGGGCAGACCGGCGAGCACGGCTACGCGATCCACTGGCACGTCCCGATCGACGACGTGACCCACTGGAAGTACGACATCATCTTCTGCCGCACCGCGCCCCTCGACCTCGAGCGGATGCGACGCGCCTACGCGGCCCAGATGGCACCCGGCTACCGCTTCCGCCGCACGCTGGCCAACCGCTACCAGCAGGACCGCGCCGAGATGGCCGCGACGAGCTTCAGCGGCATGGGCGCCTTCTTCCCCGCGCACGACGCCTACGCCACCGAGACCCAAGGCCCCATCCAGGACCGCACGCAGGAGCGCCTTGGCTCGACCGACAAGGCGATCGCGCGCGCCCGCCAGATGCTGCTGCGCGCCATCCGCGACGTGCAGGCGGGCCGCGAGCCGCCGCACGTCGTGCGCGACCCGGCGGCCAACGACTTCTCGCACCTGGTCGTGCTCTCCAAGATCATCCCGGCCGACGCCGACTGGCGCACCGCCTGGCGGGCGGCGCCGGCGGCCGCCGAGCCCCTCGCCGCCGGGCGCTAGGCCACGGCGCCGGCTCCCGAGACACGCTTGCGGGCGATGAGCCTACTCACCTAGGGAGGCGCCATGAGCGCGACGACCGAGCTAGAGCTGCCCCTCGCGATCATGCGCTACGACATCACGATGCCGCTGTTCGAGGGGCGCGTCGAGATCCCCGGCGTGCGGCTCAAGCCCACGCGCATGTCGTCGATGGTGTTCGGCCCCTACCCGGAGCTGCAGAACGGCGAATTCGGCCTCTGTGACCTGAACCTCGGCTACTTCCCGCCCGCCGTCGAGGCCGGCTGGGAGATCGTCGGCCTGCCGGTCTTCTCGAAGCGCAAGCCGACCTACCAGTTCGTCTTCTGCCGGGCCGACGCGGGCATCGAGCGGCCGAGCGATCTGCGCGGCAAGCGCATCGGCAGCCGCTCCTACCGCACCGCCCTCACCATCTGGGGGCGGGGGCTGTTGCAGGAGTTTCACGGCCTGCCCTGGCGCGAGACGACGTGGGTGGTGTGGACGAGCGAGGTGTTCCCGGTCCACGCGCCCGACGCCCGCATCGAGGCGCCGCCCGACCCGCAGAAGAGCGTCGTGGAAGCCCTCCTCGCCGGCGAGGTGGACGCCATCCTGACCGATATCTCGGACACCCAGCTCATGGCGACGCTGGAGCACGACCCGCGCGTGCGGCGGCTCTTCCCCGACTACGCCGCCGAGGATGCCCAGCTGTACCGCGAGACGGGCATCTACACGCCGGTCCACCTGATGGTGATGAGCCGCAAGCTCGACCGCGAGCACCCCGGCCTCGCACGCCAGCTCTACGACGCCTTCGAGCGCGCGAAGCAACTCGCCTACGACGACATCACCAGCGACCGCGGCGGCTTCTCGGTCGTCTACCTGCGCGAGCGCTGGCTGGAGCAGCAGGCCCAATGGGGCGACCCGTGGCAGTACGGCCTGGCCGCCAACCGCCGCACGATGGACACGTTCATGGCCTACAACCTCGACCAGGGGATGATCCGCGGCCCGCTGGGCCCCGCCGACCTGTTCGCCGCCAGCACCCTCAACACCTAGTGCCGCGACGGAGGGCCGCCATGCTCCCGAAGGAGCTGAACGAGCTATTAACGCGCACCGGGCCGGGTACGCCGATGGGCGCCTTCCTGCGCCGCTACTGGCTGCCGGCGCTGCTGAGCGAGGAGATCCCCACGCCGGACTGCCCGCCGGTGCAGGTGCGGCTGCTGGGCGAGGAGCTAGTCGCCTTCCGCGACAGCGAGGGGCGCATCGGCTTGCTCGAAGAGCACTGCCTGCACCGGGGCACCTCGCTGTACTACGGACGGAACGAGCAGTGTGGGCTGCGCTGCATCTACCACGGCTGGAAGTACGACGTGGCCGGCCGGGTGCTCGACACGCCGGCCGAGCCGGCCGGCAGCACCTTCAAGGACCGCCTCCAGCACGTCGCCTACCCCACCCATGAGGCGGCCGGCGTCGTCTTCGCCTATCTCGGGCCGGGCGCGCCGCCGCTCTTTCCGAGCTACGTCTGGACCACGCTGCCGTCCGAGCAGACCTACGTGACGAAGGGCCTGCTGGAGTGCAACTACCTGCAAGGGCTGGAGGGCGAGTGCGACTCGGCGCACCTCGGCTTCCTGCACCAGCAGTTCACGCCCGACGGCTACACGGCACTCTACGCGCAGGACACGGCGCCGGCCTACGAGGTCGAGGAGACCGACTTCGGCCTACGCCTGATCGCCCTGCGGCAGGCGAACGACGGCCGCACCTACGTGCGCGTGTCCAGTTTCGTCATGCCCGTATCGTGCTGGGTGCCGGCGCGCGGCAAGGAGAACCACATCTACGTGCCCGCCGACGACACCCACGCCTGGCGCTACGACCTCGGCTGGCGCGACCGCCCCGTCCGCCCCGAGGAGGTCCACCGACGGGCGCAGATCGGCCCCGACTACCGCCGCATCCGCACGCAAGCGAACCACTACCTGCAGGACCGCGAGCTGCAGCGCACGGCGGACTTCACGGGCATCGAGGACTTCCTGAACGAGGACGCCTGCGCGACGGAGACGATGGGCCCCCTCTACGATCGCTCGCGCGAGCATCTGGGCGTGAGCGACAAAGCGGTGATCGCCATGCGCCGCTACCTGATCCACCAGGTGCAGGCGTTCCAGGCCGGCGCGGCGCCGCCCCACGTCCTGACCGACCCGGCCCAGGACGACATGGGCCACGTCGATACGCTCGCCGAGCTAATCCCCGCTGGCACGTCCTGGCGCGCGCACTTCCCGCACCTCACGCTCGCGGCGCGGCCCGGCCAGGCGCCCCCCGTGGCTGTGCCTGGCGTGCTGGAGTAGCGCGCTCACGACGCACGAGGGCGGACGCACAAGGAGGGGCTCCATGCGGTACACGGCGCAGGGCTGGCTGACGCGAGGGGCGCTGCTGGGGCTGCTGGCCCTGGGTGTGGCTTGCGGCGGCGCGGGCGCCAGCACCGCGCCCGCGGCGCCCAGCGGGGTAGCGCCCGGGGGCGAGGGGGTGGCGCCTGGCGCCCCGCCAGCCGCGGCGGCCAGCGCGGCCCCGGCCGCGGCCACCGTGGAGGTCGGCGTCATCTCGACCACGCTCGGCTATTGGACCAACTGGGTGGGCGACGCCAAGGGGTTCTTCGCCGACCAGGGGATCACGAACGACGTCGTCACGACCCGCTCCATGAGCGGCGGGCTCAGCGCGCTCTCGGGCGGGTCGCTCGACCTGCTGGGCGGGAGCCCGACGGCGATGATCGAGGCTATCGAGCACGGGGCCGACCTCGTCGGCGTGGCGTCGGGCCAGCGCGACCCTGCTTACAGTCTCATCGCCCGCCCCGAGTTCGCGCGCGTGGAAGACCTGCGCGGCCACACGATGGCGATCTCGGCCCTGAACGGCGGCGACACGGTGATCCTGCGGAAGATTCTCGCCGCGCACGGGCTGAAGGACAGCGATTGGGACTTCGCGCTGGTCGGCGGCACGCCCGAGCGCTATGCCGCGATCGTGAGCGGCGGCGCGGCGGCCGCCCTCCTGGCGCAGCCGCAAGACCTGCAAGCAGAGGCGCAGGGTTATCCGCGCCTGGCGCTGTCGAGCGACGTGCTGCAAGACTACCAGTACAATAGCTGGGTCACTCGCCGCGATTGGGCGAGCGCGAACAGCGACCTGCTGGTGCGCTGGCTGCGCGCCTACGTGCGGGCCAGCCGTTGGCTGAACGATCCGGCGAACCGCGACGAGGCCATCCGGATCGGGGTCGAGTACACGAAGGCGGACACCGACATCGTGGCGCAGACCTACGACCTGCTGCTCGTCCAGCTGGCCGGCCGCGTGATCCCCCCCGACCCGGAGATCAGCCTGTCGGGCCTGAAGGTGGTCGTCGACGACATGGTGGCCTCGGGCGACCTGCCCGCCCCGCAGCCGCCCGAGAAGTACGTCGACCAGAGCTACGTCCAGCGCGCCATGCGCGACGTCCAATAGCCGGCCGGCCCACTGGCTTGTAGAGCGGGGAGCCTCTGCCTTACGCCCGCTCGCGGGCGAGGCGCAGGCCGACCGCGCGGGCCACGAGCGTGACCGCCATGACGAAGACGGTCACGAGCACGCCGATCGCCGCGCCGCGCTCCATCTCGCCCGAGAAGCTGTACTCCAGCATCAGGATCGACAGCGGCCGCGACTGCGCGCTGTAGAGCAGCACCGGCGTGCTGATGTCGCGCAGCGCCGACAGGAAGCTCAGCAGCCCCACGGTCACTGCTGTGGGTGCCAGCAGCGGCAGCAGCACCCGCCAGTACGTCTGCAGCCACGACGCGCCGCTGACGCGGGCGCTCTCCTCTAGCTCCGTGCCGATCTGGAGGAACGACGCCTTGAAGAACTGCGTGCTGAGCGGGCTGTCCTTGATGACCATCGCCACGATGATGCCGGTGATGCTGCCGTAGAGCACGCTCCGCAGCGGCGTGCCCAGGAACAGCCAGAGCAGCCCCAGGCTGAGCAGGATGCCGGGCACGGCCCACGGCACCCACACCAGCAGGTCCGTCAGCCGCGAGGGGAGCGACGGCAGGCGCACGATGCTGTACGCCACGAGCGAGTAGACGACGACCACGCCGATCGCCACCGCGACCGAGATGATGAGGCTGTTCCGCACCGACGAGAAGAACACCGGGTCGCCGAACAGGTTCTGCCACTGGGCGAGCGTGAAGGGGTTGGCCAGCTGGAAGAAGCCGTAGCGACGCATGAACGACCCGAGCACTAGGAACGTGAGCGGCGCCGCCATGGCCACGACGAACCAGCCGAAGCAGACGGCCGCCGCGGCCTTGCCCCAGCCGCCGAGGCGTACCGGCATCGCCGTGTAGCCGCGCCCGGTGACCGTGGTGAACGACTTGCCGCGCACGTACCACTGCTGCATGATCGCCAGCCCGAGCAGCATCAGCAGGAACACGAAGCCGAGCGCCGTGGCCTCGCCGAAGCGCGGCGGCTGGTCGCGCACGAGGTCGTAGATGCGCGTCGAGTACACGGAGATGTTGGCGGGCTTGCCCAGCAGCAGCTCGACCTCGAACACCTCCAGGCTGCGCACGAAGGCGAGCACCGTCACGCCCAGCACCGCCGGCGCCAGCAGCGGGATCGTCACGCGGCGCAGCGTCGTCAGCTGATTGGCGCCCGACATGCGCGCCGCCTCTTCCAGGCTGGCCCCCACGCGGCGGAAGGCGGGCACCAGCAGGACGACCTTGTAGTAGATCGTGCTGGACGCCAGGTGGACCCAGGTGATGCCGAGGAAGCCATAGATGTTGAACAGGCTGCCCTCGACGAACGGCAGGCGGCCGACCACCTGGTTGACCAGACCGTACTGCGGGTCGAGCAGCAGGATCCAGCCGAAGGTGAGCGGCAGCAGTGGCAGGAAGATGCCCAGCCAGCACAGCACCTCGATCACCGAGCGGCCCGGCATGTCGCTGCGCGCGATCAGCCAGGCGACGCTGATGGCGATGGGCAGCGAGATGGCCGTGCGCACGGCGCCGAGCGCCACGCTGTTCCAGAGCGCCCGCAGCGTGGTCGGATCGGAGAACGCCTGCACCCAGTTGGCGAGACCGTAGACGGCCTCGCGGCCGGGCGCGGCGATGTTGAAGCTGTTCACGAGGAGCAGCAGGAGCGGCAGGGTGACGATCACGCCCGCCACGAGTGGCGCCCAGGCGACGAGCGCGCCCTGGAGGCGCACGGGCAGCCGCAGCGGACGAGTGGCGGCGGACGGGACGGTTGTCGCACTCATCGAGGTTCTCTCCGCGGGCGGGGGGGCATAGCACACCATGCCCGTCAAACATTGGTATCGTTTTAGCGGCCCCTCGCGGGCCTGTCAAACTCTTTGATGTGTTGACAGCGGGGCCGGACGCCCCCTAGATTCCAACAGCAGGGGGTGGAGCGGCTGGGCCCGCCTCGGTAGCACTCGCTGCTCGCCACACTTGGGCGCGATCCGTGGTAGGTGACGTCCCGCCCGGCCATGGATCCGTAACGACCCACGAGCCTCAGGACAGGGGGAGCGGCATGGATGGCCGGCAGCGGAGAGCCATGCTTGGCGGGCGGCTCGGCCGGCGCGCGCTGCTGCGCCTGGCCGCGCTCGGCGGCGGCGCCGCGCTGCTGGGCGGCTGCCAGGCGCCCGCGCCGGGGGCGCCGCCGCCCGCGACGAGCCCGCCAGCCCCGCCGGCGGGGACCGCCACGGGCGCCGACTGGGAGCGCCAATGGGCCGACCTGATCGAAGGGGCGCGCCGCGAGGGCACCGTCGTCTTCTCTGGCCCGCCGACGCCCGAGGTGCGCGCCCAGGTCGCCGCGCGCTTCAAGGACCGCTTCGGCGTCGACGTCGAGTACCTGGGGGGACGACGGGGCGACCTGCTGACGCGCCTGCGCAGCGAGCGCGCCGCCGGGCTGTACACCGTCGACGTGGTCGTCGGCGGCGCCCAGACCATCGTCGTGGAGTTCTACCCGGAGGGGATGATCGATCCGCTGCGGCCCGTGCTCATCCACCCCGAGGTCACCGATCCGGCGCACTGGAAGCTCGGGCGGCTGTGGTTCATCGATCCCGACGACACCTACGCGCTGCGGCTCGTGAACAACGTGCAGCCCGTACTCGGCATCAATACGACGCGCATCCAGCCCGGCGAGATCACCTCGCCGCAAGACCTGCTGAACCCCAAGTACAAGGGGCTCATCGCGCAGGACGACCCGACGGTATCCGGCTCTGGCTCGAACACCGCGGCGTTCCTGCAGGTGACCTTCGGCGAGGATTTCATCCACCGGCTCTACGGCGACCAGCAGGTCGGCTTCACCCGCGACCGGCGCCAGCTGGCCGACTGGCTCGGGCGCGGCACCTATCCCATCGTCCTCAACCCCACGCCGTCCGACGTGTTGGGGCCGCTCCAGCGCGACGGCTTCCCCGTCGCCGTCGTCACGAGCCTGCCGGGGCTGCCCGGCAGCATGACGGCCGGCTCGGGCATCGCCATCCTGCTGAACCGCGCGCCCCACCCCAACGCCGCGCGCCTGCTCATCAACTGGCTGGCCTCACGCGAGGGGCTGGAGGTCTACGCGCGGGCGGAGCACAGCGTGCCGCTCCGCAACGACATCGACCCGACTTGGGTGGAGAGCTACGAGATCCCCCAACCGGGCGTCGAGTACTTCGACACTTTCGGCTGGGAGTTCTCCAAGCTGGAGCGGGCGCCGATCAGCGAGAAGATCAAGAGCTGGCGCGGCTCCTAGGATGGCCCCCGCCCCCTATGGGGGGAGAGGGTCACCCCGGCGCGATGCGGAACACTTCCAGGTCGCCCTTGCCCTTGACGGGGATAGCCCCGACGCGCTCGCCGGGGTAGTGGGTGGCGACCGCGTCCCAGGCGGCGCGGCTGAGCGTGACCGTGCCCGCTACCCCCGAGCTTTCCATGCGCGCGGCGGTGTTCACCGTGTCGCCCCACAGGTCGAACAAGTACTGGCGGCGCCCGAGCACCCCCGCGACGACCGGGCCGACGTGGACGCCCACGCGCACCGTCCACTCGGCGGTCAGCCGCGGCGCCGCGGCGATCATGTCCAGGCCGCAGCGCACGCAGTTCAGCACCGGGTTCTCGACCGGGGTGAGCAGGCCGGCCACGGCCATGAAGGCGTCGCCGATGGTCTTGATCTTCTGCATCTCGTAGCGCGCGGCCAGGTCCTCGTACACCTCTACGAGCTGCTGCAAGCTCGTGAGCACCTCCTGGGGCTGCCGCTGGTCGCAGTACGGCGTGAAGCCCACGATGTCGCAAAACAGCACGGCGACGTGCTCATAGCGCCGCGGCTGCACGGCGTCGGTCGTCTTCAGCTCGCGCACGATCTCGTCGGGCAGGATGACGTGGAGCAGCTCGTCGGCGCGCTGGCGCTCGGCCTCGATCTGCTGCCGGTACCACACTTCCTGGTCGCGCAGGCGCTTCTTCTCCAGCGACGCGCCGATGCGCGCGCGCAGCAGCGCGGGGTTGAACGGCTTGGGCAGGTAGTCGTCGGCGCCCAGCTCGACGCACCGCACCACGCTCTCCAGCTCGTCGATGGCGGAGAGCACGACCACCGGGATGTGCCGAAGCTGCTCGTCGGCCTTGAGCTGCCGCAGCACCTGGTAGCCGTCCAGCTCGGGCATGAGGATGTCCAGCAGCACGAGGTCGTAGGGTGCGGCGCGCAGCATCGCCAGCGCCTGGCGCCCGTTCTCGGCCGTCGCGACGGTGTAGCCCAGCCGCTCCAGGCGCCGGGCGAGCACGTCGCGGTTCAGCGCGTTGTCGTCGACGACCAGCAGCGAGCCGTGCTCCGTGCGGAGGGCCGGCTCCCCGTCGGCTCCCGTCCCCGCTGCTGCCGAGGCGGTGGCCGCAGCCGTTCCCCCCGATTCTGGGGGGGCGATGACCGGCGCGGCGGGCAGCGCGCCGGCCTCGATCCGCGAGAGGTCCAGCACGTAGTCGATGAGGCCGAGCAGGTGCTTGCTGGCGGCGTGGATCTTCTCCAGGTCGAGCACGGCCTCCCGCTGGTCGCGATCGGCGGCGGCCTCCAACAGGATCTCCGTGTAGCCGACGACGGCGTTCAGCGGCGTGCGCAGCTCGAGGCTGAGCAGGGCGGGGTCCACGGTGCCGGCCGCCACCTGCGCCGGTCCTAGCAGCCGGTCGAGCTGTTCGAGCAGGTGCTGGCCCGCGGCGTGGACCCGCTCCAGGTCCGGCACCAGCGCCTCCAAGCCCTGGTCGGCGGCCGACTCCAGCAACATCTCGCTGTAGCCGATGATGTGGTTCAGCGGCGTGCGCAGCGAGTGGCGCGTCTCGCGGAGCGCCTCCGGCGCGAGCGCGCGGCCGGCGGGCAGGTGCTGCCCGGCGGCAGTCAGGCTAGTGGGGTGGTCATTACTCATGCAGTCCCGCTATCGCCGGCGGTCGGTCCAGGGGCGGGTGGCGTGAAACCTGCTACTAGTCATTGGGCCGGGCCGGGCGCGCCGTCGCGCGCCATCCGCACGGCGCCGCTCCGCGAGCAGCCGAGCCGCCGACGGTGAGGGTACGCGGGCCGTAGCGGCGGAGTCAAGGCCTCGCGGCGCGGCCCCAGCAACCGGCCGGGGGGTAGCGTGCGTGCGCGACGACGGCTAGAGCGGACGGAAGCGGCGCCGGCGGAGGGCCGCCTGACCGCGCGCCCGGGCGCGCCGGTCGGCCCGGCGCCCCGCGGGCTACAAACGGTCGGCGCGGATGGGGCACGCGCGGGGTTGCTGTACGTGCCCGCGGATTACCAGCCGGGGCGCTCCGCGCCCTTCGTGCTGATGCTGCACGGCGCGGGCGGCAACGCGCAGCACGGCCTCGCGCCATTCCTCGACCTCGCCGACGGGGCAGGGTTGATCCTGTTCGCGCCCGACTCGCGCGGCCCCACCTGGGACCTGTTGCGCGGCGGCTTCGGCCCCGATGTCGCCGTCATCCAGCAGGCGCTGGCGGATATTTTCGCCCGCTACGCCGTGGCCCCCGCGCGCCTGGCCGTCGAGGGGTTCTCCGACGGCGCGTCGTATGCGCTGTCGCTTGGGCTGACGAACGGCGATCTGTTCACGCACGTCATCGCCTTCTCGCCCGGCTTCGCCTCGCCCGCCACTCAGCGTGGGCAGCCGCGCATCTTCGTCTCGCACGGCACACACGACGACGTGCTGCCCATCGACCATTGCAGTCGGCGGATCGTGCCGGCGCTCAGGCGGGCTGGCTACGATGTGCGCTACGAGGAGTTCGACGGCGGCCACACTGTGCCCCCCGCGACCATCCGGGCGGCGCTCGCCTGGTTCCAGAATAGCCCCGCCTAGAGCGGCATACACACGAGGCGAGCGCCACGCCGCGTAGGGATGTGATCCATCGCGCCCGCGCCCTCGTAGCGCGTACCTCGCAGGGGTGTGATTCATCCCGCCTGCGGCCCACAGGCCGCCGCCCTGATCCCGGCTAGGCGAGCAGCCCCGGGGGACGTAGGGGCGGCTCTCGTAGCCGCCCGCGGCCGTCAGGCCGCAACTCCTGGCTGGCCGGGCGCGGCTACTGGAGCTGGCGGACGTAGCGGTCGTCGAAGAACTGGCCCGGCTGCGCGTCCTGCGCGGCGGGGACCGTCTGGGCGAGGAAGCCGAGAATGCTCTGGATACCAGCTTCGGACACGTCGAGGCTCCGGTTGAAGCCGGCGGCCTTGTAGAACTCGTAGGTCTTGTCGAGGACCATGGGGTCGTTCTCGTCCGTGTACTGCTGGATCACCTTCACGGCTAGCGCCTTGTCGTCGTTGTACAGGTCGATGCCGTCGCGCACCGCGCGCAAGAACGGCACCAGCGAGGCCTCCAGCGGCGGCAGCGCCGACGGGCGGCCCGCGAAGCCGACGTTCTGGTAGGGCACGTCGTAGAGGTTGATGAGCTGGTGGTAGCCGGCGTCGTCGGCGGTGAAGCTGGCGGGCGGCGCCAGCACGGCGGCGGCCAGCTGGCCCGACAGCAGCGCCGCCAGGAGCTGGTCCGACGAGCCGATGTTCAGTAGCTGCACGTCCGTCGGCTGGAGCCCCAGCCGCTGCAGCGCCACCTCGGTGCCGAAGGCCACCGGCGTGCCGGGCCGGTCGGTGCCGAACAGCTTGCCCTTCAGGTCCTGGGGCGAATGGACGTCGGGCGCGACCTGCACGCTGAAGATCATCTTGTTCAGCGCCCCGGCGATGAAGCCGATGTCGGCGCCCTGGAGCGCGGCGGAGAGCACCGGCGGCCCGGAGATCTCCAGCAGGTCGACCTCGCCGGCCAGCAGCGCGGCCACGGCAGCGTTGGCCTGGATGTGCCCCATCTCGACGGGCACGTTGTAGCGCTCGAAGAACCCGCCCTCCTTCGCCATCCAGAGCGGCGCCATAACCGCCACCGGCGCAACGTAGGTCGCGCGCAGCGGCGGGCGCTGCGGGGGCGCCGTGGGCGCGGGCGCCGTCGCCGCGGCTGGCGCACCGCCCGCGGGCGCCGGGGGTGTCCCGGCGGCAGGGGGCACGGCGCCGGGCCCGGCGCACGCGGTCAGGACGAGGGCGAGGAGGAGCGGGACGCACGGCCGCGGCGCCCGGGCCGCCCGGCGCCGGCCAGCGCTTCCACGACTCATGACGCCGATCCCGCGCGAGCGCCCTCCGCCGCGCCGACCGGCCGCCCGGCCAGGCGGGCCCGGGCTTGCTCGGCGGGCGTGTCGAGCAGCGCCTTCATCTGGCGGCCATAGTTCTCGCGCGTCAGCCCGAACAGGCCGTAGCGGCTCAGGTGGCCGAGCAGGTAGGGGTGGGCGCCAAGCTGGTACAGGCGTGCCACGTTGCCCGCCAGCAGCGCCTCGCGCTCCTCGGGGGTCAGCGGCAAGTCGGCCAGCGCCCGCGCCGGGTCCTGGCGAAGCTGCTCGCGGAACGGCGGGTCGTGCTGCGCCCGCCAGCAGATCTTGTCCACCTCATACACGCTCATCTCGTTCTCACCCAGCACTCAGCACTCGGTACGGAGCACTCGCGTCAGTCCCAGCGCCAGACACCGTAGGCGTGGCCGTGGCTCATCTGCGGCTCGAGGAAGACCGGCCGCCGTCGCCCGATCACGCCGAGTAGGGCGATCCAGTTCAGCAGCTCGCCCGACACGTTCCCGGCCGCCAGCATCCGCTCGGTCGTCGCCTGCTCCAGCAGCGCGCGCGTCTCGGCGCGGCCCAGGTGGCGCAACACCGTACGCATCCAGTCGCCATCAGTGATGCCGACGCGCGGCCCCGCGACCTCCAGCGAGAAGCTGCCGCTCGCCAGCACGGCGACTCGCTGCTCGGCCGGCCAGCTTTCCACGACCTGGCGCACCAGCTGGCCGAGCGCGTAGCAGCGCCGCGCCTGCGGTAGCGGCGGCGCCACGCCGTTGATGAACACGGGTACGATGGGCACCTGCATGCGCGGCGTGAGGAAGTGCAGCGGTACGAGCACCGAGTGATCGACCTGGAACTCCTGGCTGACGGCGAGGTCGAAACCGTGCGCCGGGCCGGCGTGGTACACGCCGCGCGCCAGCTCCTCGGCCACCGGCACCACGTAGTGGGGTATGCGCGCGTTCGTGTCGTTCGGCCCCTCAGTGCAGGCCGCGGCGCCCACGCAAAACGTGGGGAGATTGTTGAAGAAGAAAGTGTTCAGGTGGTCGGAGTCGAAGACGACGAGCGCGTCGGGCTGGACGGCGTCGAGGTGCTCGGCCACGGCTCGGTACAACTGCGCCGTCTCGCTCTGCGGCCCCTCGCGCGCGACCTGCTCGGGAAACATGGGCGTGTGGGGCACGCCGAACCCCGCGACGATCTCGGCCATCGCTACCCTCCCGCGCGCGCGGCGGCGCGCACGGCCAAAGGATAGACGAGCGGCCCCCGCCGCGCCAGCCGCCCGCGTGCCGGCTCCATGACGCGCCTCGCGGCCGGGCGGCGGGGCTTGACTGGGAGCGCGGGCGTCTCGCCCGCCCTGGCGTCGGCGGCACCGGCCGGGCGGCCGGGACGGCCGCGCGCCCAGACAGGCTTCGCTAGCCCGAGGAGCTTGCTTGGTCTTGCGCTAGCAGGAGGCGCCGTAGCCGCAGAGCTGGGGCGCCACGTAGTAGGCGCCGTTACTGTAGTAGCCGCCGTAGCTCGACGGCCAGTCGTAGGCAGAGCCGTACCCGTTGCCGTAGGTCCCGTCCCAGTAGGAGTAGGGATAGCCCGGGCTCACGCTGTAGGGGCTGGTCGTGGTGACGCCATACTGGTAGGCGGCGTAGGGATTGCTATACGCCACGTACGGGTAGGCGTAGCCGCCGTAAGGGTAGCCACTGCTGCTGTACGGGTAGCTGTAGCCGAACCAGGCGGATGCGCCGGAGCCCGGATAGTTCACGGCCGGCGCGGACAGGCCGCCGTAGGGCGAGGGGTAGCCGTAGTAGCCGTAGCCCACGTACTGGTGTGGGGCAGCGGACGTGGCCGCGGGAACCGTCGCGGCGGCGGCCGGGGCGGGCGCTGCGCTCATCACGGCGAGCAGCGCCGCGCCGGCCACCGCGGCGGCGAAGATGCGTATGCTTGGGCCAGTCATGATCGTCCTCCTTGACGGGGCGTCGAGCCGCACGTCGAGCTTGCCCGTCTATCGGGCAGGACGCATGCCAGCCGCCTCGCCCCGGCCCGCACGTGGGCCGGCGCGCCGCGGCGCTACAATAGCGCCAAGGCCGGGGCGGACCGGCAGGAGGCCCGGACATGCCATTTTGCCCAGCGTGCCGGACGGAGTATCAGGCGTGGGCGCGGCAGTGCGCCGACTGCGGCGTGCCGCTGGTGGACGCGCTGCCGCCGGCCGCGCCGCCCGCGCCCGTCGGGCGCCCGGTCGTCGAGGTGCCAATCGCCACGTTCCGCGACCACGCCCAGGCGGCGATGTGGGCCGAGTGGCTGCGCGGCGAGGGCATCCTGTCGGTTCTGGTGCCGCTCGGGCCGGGCGCCGGCGCCTGGGGCTCGTCCGACATCCTGCCGCACGAGCTGCGCGTGGCCGCCGAGGACGCGGCCCGAGCGCGGACGCTGCTTACCGAGATGGGCTACCGGTTGTGAAGCTCGCCGCCAGGCTAGAACAGCGTCGGGCCGAGCGCCTGGCCGCCGACGGCGCGGGCGAGCCTGACCACGTCGCGGCCCAGCTGCTGCGCCTCCTCGCTCAGCTTCGGGTCGTCGGGGCGGCCATCCACCAGCTTGAAGCTGCCGCCGTAGAGGATCGCCGGCACCACGTGCACCTGGAAGAAGGCCATCGCCGTGCGCAGCCCCAGGTCCAGGCCGAGGTAGTGGTGCTGGCTGGCGCCGGTGGCGACCAGCCCCGCCGCCTTGCCCACCACGTACTCTTTGGGGATCACGTCGATCAGGTTCTTCAGCGCGCCCGTCATGCCGCCGCGGTACATCGGCGAGCCGAGCACGTAGGCGTCCGCGGCCTGCACGCGCGCCAGCACCGCCTGCGTCGCCGGCGAGTAGGCCTCGGGCGGCCGGCCGTCGGCCCAGTCGATCGGCGTCTCCGCCAGGTCCACGAGGTCCGTCTGCACGTCGTCCAGGCTGGCCGCGCCGGCAAGCGCCAGCTCGATCAGCGCCCGCGTGCGCCCGCTGTGCGCCGCGCTCCCACACACGCCCAGCACTAGCATCTACGCCTCCGGGCGGAACGGCTGGCGCAGCCCCGCCTGCTCCATGAGCGGCAGCACCTCGGCGATCCACTGCTGCAGCTCCGCCTCGTAGTTCACCCACGACAGCACCACGCCGTTCATCCCCGCGCGGGCGAGCCCCGCCAGCTTGTCCACGATCTGCTCGGGCGTCCCCACGAGCGGGTAGCCGCCCCAGCCGGCGATGAAGTGGAACTTGAACGCTTCCATCGCCTCGGGCGGCAGCGTCTCGGCCTGAATGCCCATCACCCGCGTCAGCGTCTCCACGGCCTCCCAGTCGCCCCGCTCGCGCACGTAGTAGTTCAGGTAGTCGGTCGCCTCTTGCTCCGTGGGGCGACACACGACGTAGGCGCTGCTCCACACCTGCACTTCGCGGCGGAACTCGTCGCGCGCGAGGTTGCGCAACGCGTCCACCTGCGCCTTCACGCCGTCGTAGTCGTGGCGCTGCAGCACCACGAACGCCATGTCGGCGTATTTCGCCGCGAAGCGCCGCCCCGTGGCCGAGCCGCCCGCGTTCATGATCGGCGGGAACGGCTTCTGGATCGGCTTCGGCTGGTGGAAGCCCTTCTGGATGCGGAAGAAGCGCCCCTCGTAGTCGAACTCGTCCTCGGCCGTCCAGAGCCGCTTCACGACCTCCAGCCACTCGGCCGCGTACTCGTAGCGCGTGTCGTGCTCCATGATCGGGGCGCCGAACATCTCTAGCTCCGGCTGGAACCAGCCGCAGACGACGTTCAGCGCGAAGCGGCCGTTCGAGATGTGGTCGATCGTCGTGCCCTGCTTCGCCGCCATGATGGGGTGCACGGTCGGCACGTGCGACGTGGAGAACACGCCCGTGTGCTCGGTGACGCCCGCCACGCCGGCCGCCCAGGTGTACGTCTCGAAGCAAGCCCCGTTGAAGTTCGTCGGGCCGCCGAAGCCCTTCCAGCGCGCCACCGGCACCATCGCCTCCAGCCCGGCGCGGTCGGCCAGCGTGGCGATGCGCTTGGTGTTCGGCCAGCTCGTCTCCAGCCGCCCCTCGGCCAGCGTGATGGCGCAGCCGTTGCTCACGTTGGCGCCGAACACGCCCAGCTTCATGCGGTTGTCGTTGAACAGCGGGTTCGTCGCCCGCCGCGTGTCAGCCTGCTCGACAGCCATCGGTTCCCCCGTCGCCTGATCGTGCGCCTGCCACATTCTAGCCCGCGCCAGGGGGCGGCGCCGCTCGCCGGCGCCCCGCGCCTGCCAGGCGCGCGAGCCGTCAGGCGGCGTGCCTGTACGTCCGCTTGTCCGCGCCGGGCCGGGCGGGCATAGTGGACGCGGGAGGGCGACGATGGACGCGCGGGCGATTCTCGGCGGCGTGCAGGCGATCGCCGCGGACTTTGCCGCCGAGCGGGGCGCGCGCCAGCAGCGGCGGGCGCTCGACGCGGCCGACTTCGCGCGGCTGCGGGAGGCCGGCTTCCTGCTCACCGGCGTGCCGGTCGCCCAGGGCGGCATCTGGGAGAGCGTCGCGCGATCCACCCGTCCGGTCTGCGACGCGCTGCGGACGCTCGCGCACGGCGACTCGTCGGTGGCGCTCGTCAGCGCCATGCACCCGGCGGTGCTTGGCTTCTGGCTGGCCACGCCCCAGGCACCCGCACCCTACCAGGAAGCCTGGGACGCCCAGCGCCGCCAGGTCTGCCAGACGGCGTGCGACGGCGCCTGGTGGGGCACCATCACGTCGGAGCCCGGCAGCGGCGGCGACGTGGCGCAGACGCGGGCTGTCGCGCGCCCCGACCCGGACGGCGCGTATCGCCTCTCCGGGGCGAAGCACTTCGGCAGCGGCTCCGGCATCGCGTCGTACATGCTCACCAGCGCCGTGCCCGACGGCGAGACCGAGCCCGACTGGTTCTTCCTCCCGGTCCAGGGCGCCCCCTGGGATGGCTCGACCGGCATGCGCCTCGTGGCTGAGTGGGACGGGCACGGCATGATCGCCACCCAGAGCCACGCCTTCGCCTTCACCGAGTTCCCCGCCACGCGCTTCGCCTGGCCCGGCCACTGGCGCGCGATTCAGGACGCCGTCGGCGGGCTCATCGGCTGCCTGTTCACCGCGGTGATCGTCGGGATCGTGGAGACGGCGCTGGATGCCGCCCGCCAGCAGCTCGCGCGCCGGCGCGGCGCGCTGCGGCCTTACGAGCAGGTCGAGTGGGCGCGCGCCGATCTCGAAGGCTGGCTGGCGCAGCAGGCGTACGAGGGGATGCTGCGCGCCGTCGAAGCGGGCGACCGCGTCCCGGCCGCCGTGGTGCGCGGCAAGACCGCCGTCGCGGAGCTAGCCGAGTCCGCCCTCGGCCGCCTCTGCAAGGTGCTGGGCGGCGGCGTGTACGCCCGCCACGCGCCGTTCGGCTTCTGGGCGCAGGACGTGCGCGCGCTCGGCTACCTCCGCCCGCCGTGGGGGCTGGCCTACGACCGCCTGCTCGATACCTCCTGGGACGACCCGCCGTAGGCACTACCCAGTGCCAACGCGGTAGGATGGGGAGACGCCCCGAGCGGGGTAGCCTCTGCCAGCCGCGCCCGGCAAAGGCCGCGGAGGAGTGGGGATGGCGGCACGATCCTGGCGCCCGCGCGTGCAGCTCCAGCTTCCCTTCGTCAAGCCCTCCGGCCCCGGCGAAGCGGCGCCGCCCCCCACCCCGCAACCCTCAGCCCGCGCTGAGTCGCCGCCGCCCCCGGCGCCGCGCCAAGGCGTGGCGCCGGGCGAGCCTGCTCCCAAGACCCGGGGGCGCGAGCCGCCTGCCGCGCCGGCGCCGCCCGATGTCGGCTCCGCCGAGCCGCTCGCCCCCGACGAGCCGGCGGCCGAGGCGCCCGCGGTGCCGGCCGCCGACGCGCTGGTACTGGAGGTGCAGGTCAACCGCCGCCTGCGCCGCACCTACCGCTGGCGCATCGTCGGCGACCGCCTGATCGTCGAGCGGCCCGAGCGCGTGAGCGACCGCGACCTGCGCGCCACCCTCGCCACCATCCGCGACCGCGCCGCCGCTTACCTGCGCCGCCAGACGGTCGGCACCGACGCGGCGCTGCTGGCCCGGGCGCGACGGCTGCTCGCACGCTACTTCCCCGAGCGTCCCACGCTGCGCGCGGTCGGCTGGAGCGCCCGCCAGCACAAGCGCCACGGGAGCTGCTCCGGCGGCACCGGCGTCATCCGCCTCGCCGCGCACCTCCAGCGCTACCCGCCCTGGGTGGTCGACTACGTGCTCGTCCACGAGCTGGCCCACCTGCTGCACCCCGACCACTCGCCCGCCTTCTGGGCGGTCGTCAGCCGCTACCCGCTGGCCGAGCGCGCCCGCGGCTTCCTGCTCGCCTGCGACCTCGGCTTCGCCGCCGATCCCGACGCGCCCGAGGCATACACAGGCTGCCCACAAGGCGACGACGACACCCGCCACATGGAGGAGGGGCCAGCCGTGCCCTAGCGGGGCGGCGCCGCCGCTCTGCGCCACGGCCAGCGGACCACCAGGGACGGCCTGCTCATATCGAATCCGCCGCTGGAGTTCCCTTACCCCCTCTCCTCCTGGGAGAGGGCCGGGGTGAGGGCGTCTTACTCCCTCTCCCCCTGGGAGAGGGTTGGGGTGAGGGCGCGCCCCGGTAGGCGAACCCCCGGGCCAGCTCCGACATCAGCCGGCCGCTGCCCACGCCCGGGGCGGGCTGCTACTCGTGGGCTCGACGACGTGGAGCAGCGTGCGCCCGTCGCGGGGCGTCAGCACCAGGGCGCGGTCGGCGGCAGCCACCTGGTCGGGATGGTGGGTGACGCTCACGATGGTAGCCGCGGGGAGGCGGCGCTGGAGCACGTCGAGCAGGGCGTGCGCGCTCGGGGGGTCCAGGGCGGCCGTCGCCTCGTCGAGGAACAGCCAGTCGGGCCGGTGGAGCAGGACCCGGGCGAACGCCAGGCGCTGCTGCTCGCCCCCGCTGAGGAGCAGACTCCAGTTCTGCGACTCGTCCAGCCGGTCGCTCCACCCGCCGAGGTCGACGGCCCGGAGCGCCGCGCGGATCGCCGCGTCCTCGAAGGTTCCGGCAGGCGCCGGATAGGAGATGGCCTCGCGCAGCGTGGCGATGGGGATATACGGCTTCTGGGGAAGAAACATCACCCGCTTGTCGGCCGGTAGCCGCACCAGCCCGTGGCCGTAGGGCCAGATCCCCGCGATAGCGCGCAACAGGGTGCTCTTGCCGCAGCCGGACGGCCCGGCGATGACGACGTGGTCGCCGGGCTGGATCGTGAAGCAGGCATCGGCGAGGAGCGCTGGCCCGTCCGGGCGGGCGAGCGTGAGGTGGTCCGCGCTCAGCGCCGAGGTTCCGTCCCGCGCGACGACCACCTCGGCCTGGCGCACCTCGCTCATGACCGCGCTGGTCGCCGCGCGGAAGCTCAGGAGCCGGTCCGCGGTCGCCTTCCAGGCCGCGAGGTCGCTGTAGCTGTCGATGAACCACGAGAGCGCCTGCTGCACCTGCCCGAAGGCCGTGCTGATCTGCATCAGGACGCCGAGCGTGATCAACCCCGCGAAGTAACGGGGCGCGGCGACGAGAAACGGAAAGACCACGGCGAGCTGCGCATAGCCGACCGTGAGGAAGGTGAGCCGCTTGATCGCCTCCATCAGCGCCCACCAGTTGCCCCGAATGCTGCCGAAGCCGTCTAGCAGGCGCTCCCGCTCGGCGGCTTCTCCCCGATACAGCGCGACGCTCTCCGCATGCTCGCGCAGCCGGGCGAGGGAGAAGCGGAAATCGGCCTCCAGCCGCTGCTGTTGGAAGTTCAGCCCGACCAGGCAGCGGCCGACGCGGTGGGTCAGGAAGCTGCCGACGAGCGCGTAGCCGACCGCCGCCCAGACCATGTAGCCCGGGATCGTCATGGACAGCGGGCCGACGGCAAGACCGAGCGGGCCGGAAATGGTCCACAGCACGACCACGAAGGAGCCGAGCGTGACGACCGAGGAGAGGAGGTCTAGGGCGAGGGTGAGGGTGTTGGTCGTGAACAGCCGCAGGTCCTCGGCGATGCGCTGGTCGGGGTTATCCGTGCCGTGGTGGAGCAGCTCCAAGCGGTAGTAAGCCTGCCGATCGAGCCAGTCGTCGAGGTAGTGACGGGTGAGCCAGGTGCGCCAGCGAATCTCGAGCGCCTGGCGCAGGTACACCCGGTACACCGAGCCGACAATGTACAGGCCGGCGAGCAGGCCGAAGCGGAGCAGCAACGACTGGAAGGCGCCGAAGTCCTCCTGCTGCAAAGCGTCGTAGAAGTCCCGGTTCCAGTTGTTCAGCAGCACGAGGAGCCCGACCAGGCCCAGCGTCAGCGCGACGACGGCTGCGAGCAGCCCGCCCGCGACCCACCGCTCCTCCGAGCACCAGTAGGGGAGGACGAGGTGGCGGACGCGGGCGACGAAAGCCAGGGCGGCGCGCACGGAGGACCACTTCAGCCGCATGGCAGGCACCCTTTCGCGCGACGACGGAAGCACCGAGCGGCCGCCACTCGGCCCAGGCGCGCGCCGCACGCGCCGGAACCCGGTACTCTCCGATGATTAGTGTTCCACCCGCACTTAAAGAATGGCTAAATAACCGCCCGCCGGCGTGACTGGGTGCCCCGACAGCCTTTCGTGGCCCGCGCGCCGGGGCGGTGTGTACAATAACCGCGAGATGGTTATCAACGTCGACCCCAACCTGATCGTGCTCGGCCCATTCGTGCTGAGCTGGCACGGCTTGTTCAGCGCCGTCGGGCTGGCCGCCGGCATCTGGCTCGCGGCACGGCTGCTGCGCGGCACCGTCGTCCCCGAGGACGAGGTCATGACGACCGCCTTCTGGGGCACGATCGGCGCGCTCATCGGCGCGCGGCTGTTCCACGTGGTCGATCAGTGGGGCTACTACAGCCAGCGACCGGTGCAGATCCTCCTGATCAACGAGGGTGGCATCGCCATCTACGGGGCCATCATCGGCGGTATGCTCGGCGGCTTCATCTACGCGCGCCTGCGGCGCCTGCCGGTGGGCCTGCTCGCCGACGCCGCCGGGATCGGGTTGATCCTGGGCATGGCCATCGGCCGCATCGGCGACGTCATCAACGGCGAGCACCACGGCGCCCACCTGCCCGCTGGCACCCCCTGGGCCGTGACCTACGTCAACCCGAACACGCTGGGCGAGCCGGGCGTGCCGGTCCACCTGGCGGTAGGCTACGAGCAGGTCGCCGACCTGTTGATCTATGGGCTGCTGCTCGGGCTGTGGGGGCGGCTGCCACGCACCGGCATGCTGTTCTGGCTCTACCTGCTGCTCTACTCCGTCGCGCGGTTCTTCATTACCTTCTTCCGCGTGGACACGATCATCGCCTTCGGCCTGACACAGGCCCAGCTCGTGGCGATCGGCTCGATGCTCGTCTCCCTCTGGTTCCTGGTCTACTTGCTCTCGCGCACGAACCGCGTGCCCGGCCCCGGCACGGCCGCGATCGAGCTGGCGCCAGCCGCCGCTGACGGCAGCTCGCCCGCGTCCCCGGCCCCGGCGGCCGACAGGGCGCCTGCGCCCCCGGCGCCCGAGCCGGCCGGCCCTGCCGCCGCGGAGCCCGCCGCGCCCCCGGCGGCTGCGGAACCCACCGCGCCCGCCGCCCCGCGCGCCTCCGAGCCCGGCCCCTGAGCCCTGAGTTGACAGGCGCGGCGAGCGGTCCGTAGCATACCCCGACAACACCCCACGGGGCGCCGTTGCCCGGCGGCGCGGAAGGAGACGGACGTGCGCTTGCAGGATCGCGTAGCTATCGTCACCGGGGGCGGCCACGGCATCGGCCGCGCCTACGCGCTCGGGCTGGCGGGCGAGGGCGCGAAGGTCGTCATTGCCGAGATCGACGCCAAGGCTGCGGATGAGGTCGCCAAGGAGATCGAGGCGCAGGGCGGCCAGGCGCTGGCCGTGCCGACGGACGTGGCCAGCGAGGAGTCCACCCAGGCGATGGCCCACCGCACGGTGGACCGCTTCGGCGGCATTGACGTGCTCGTGAACAACGCCTCGATCTTTGCCACGATCCCCATGTCGCGCGTCGGCTTCGAGGACATCTCGATCGAGGAGTGGGACCGCCTGATGGCGGTGAACCTGAAGGGCCCCTGGCTGTGCTGCCGCGCCGTGGTGCCGTACATGCGCCAACGCGGCAAGGGGAAGATCATCAACATCTCCTCGGGCACGATCATGGACGGCGGCGGCGGCACGCGCGCCCACTACGTCGCCTCGAAGGCGGGCGTGATGGGGCTGACCCGCACGCTGGCGCAGGAGCTGGGCAAGGACAACATCTGCGTGAACACGCTGGCGCCCGGCTCGACGCTCAGCGAGGTGAACCCGACCCCGGAAGTGCTCGCCTTCCGCCAGCGCACCGCCAGCGGCCGCGCGCTCAAGCGCGTCGAGCGCCCCGACGACCTGGTGGGCACGGTGCTCTTCCTCGCCTCCGACGACGCCGACTTCATCACCGGCCAGATGATCCTCGTCGACGGCGGCGACAAGATGCACTAGCGTTCTCCGCTATACTTGTCCGCACGCTATCTCCCGCCGCTAGGAGTCTGCCGTGGTCGCCTACGACATCGAGCTGAACTCGGCTGCCCACTACCCAGCCGCCGGCGTCATTGATCTCGCCGTGATGGCCGAGGCGGTCGGCTTCCAGGGCTACTGGAAGGGCGAGTCGAACAGCACCGATCCGCTGGTGCTGCTGTCGGGCGTCGCCACGCGCACCCGCACCATCAAGCTGGGCACGGCCATCTATCACTTCTTCGGCCGCAGCCCCGTGCAGATGGGCATCCAGGCGGCCACGCTGCAAGACATGTCGGGCGGGCGGCTGCTGCTCGGGCTGGGCGCGGCCAACACCGCCATCGCGAGCTGGCACAGCCAGGAGTTCAGCAAGCCGCTGCGCCGCGCCCGCGAGTACATCGAGATCACGCGGGCGGTGGCGCGCGGCGAGCGGGTGGACTACCGCGGCGAGATCTACAACACCGGCGTCGGTTTCAAGCTCTCCTGGCGGCCGAGCTACCCCGACTTCCCGATCTACCTGGCCGGCCTCGGGCCGCAGATGACGCGGCTGGCCGGGCGGCTGGCCGACGGCGTGGTGATCAACATGGCCACGCCCGCCAAGATCCGCGAGATCGCCGAGCACGTGCGCGGCGCGGCCCAGGAGGCCGGGCGCGACGTGAGCAAGATCGACATCATCGCCAAGGCGCGCGTCTCGCTGAACCCCGACCGGGCGGTGGCGCGAGCGCGGCTGCGCCAGGTGCTCACCTTCTACAACCTGGCCGACTACTACGGCGAGATGCTCATCGGCCTCGGCTTCGGCGAGCACGTCAACGCCATCCGCGGCGCCTATAAGGAGGGCGGCTTCAAGGCGGCGCAGGCGGCGATCAAAGACGAGTACATGGACCAGGTGCCGATGATCGCGGCCACCAGCATCGAGGAAGTAAAAGAGCGGCTCGTCCCGTTCGTCGAGGCGGGCGCCACCCGCTTCGTGATCCCCTACGTGCCCTGCACCGAGCCCGTCGTCGAGGACGCGGAGCGCTTCCTGCGCGCCTGGGGCGGCGAGCCCGTCGGCCGCACCATCTCCGCGCCCAGCGGCCGAGCGTAACCGCAGCACTGTAGCGACGACGTAGGGCAGGGGCTTGGCCCCTGCCGCCCGGCGTATCCCAATGAACGAGGCCGAGGATGACAGCCGCGCCCACGACGACCAGCAAGCTCGTGACCCTGCGCGAGGCGGCGGCGAGCGTGCCCGACGGGGCGACGCTGGCGCTCGGTGGCTTCGTCGTCGCCCGCGCCTCGGCCGCCTTCGCCCGCGAGCTGGTGCGCCAGCGGCGGCGCGGCCTCACCGTCACCCAGGCCATCGTCGGCTTCGATACCGACATCCTGGCCGCCAGCGGCGCCATCGACAAGCTCATCTACGGCGGCGGCTCGCTCGACGCCTTCGGCCTCGTCATCGCCATCAACCGCCTCATCGAGCAGGGCCGCCTCGTCGTCGAAGCCTACAGCACGATGACCGTCTCCCTGCGCTACCTCGCCGCCGCGATGGGCATCCCGTACATCCCTACCAAGTCGCTGCTCGGCTCGGACGTGCTGGCGCGGCTCGAACAGTCGGCGCCGGACAGCGTGCGGGTGACTACCTGCCCCTTCACCGGCGAGCGGCTGCTGCTCTTGCGCGCGCTCCAGCCCGACGTGGCGGTGGTGCAGGTGCAGCAGGCCGACCAGGAGGGCAATGCGCGCATCTACGGGCCGACGTGGGACAACGACGAGGCGCTGAAGGCGGCGAAGCGGGTGATCTTGCTGGCCGAGGAGATCGTCTCGACCGACTACCTCCGCCAGCAGCCGGAGCTAACGACCGTCACGGGCCTGCGCGTGGACATGGTCGTCCACGCCCCCTACGGCGCGCACCCCACGTCGTGCTACCGCTACTACGACTACGACGCGGACCACCTGCGCGAGTACGTGGCGGCCGCGAAAGACCCGCCGGCGCTCGAGCGCTACCTGGACAAGTACGTGCACAGTGTCGAGGACCACTTCGCCTACCTGGAGCGCGTCGGCGGCGTCGCCCGCCTCAGCCAGCTAAAGGCCGATCCGCTGCTCGGGTATTAGCCATCAGCCATCAGCTATCAGCCAGCAGCATGGGACTCGAGGAGACGGCAACATGATCGAGGGCAACAGGCGACTTACGACCAATCGTCTGCTGAAAGCTGAAAGCTGAAAGCTGATGGCTAACAGCTACACGACCGCGGAGCTGATGGTGGCCGCCGGCGCCCGGGCGCTGCAGGACGGGCAGATCGTCGTCGTCGGGCTGGGCATCCCGCTCGTGGCGGCGGGGCTCGCGCAGCGCACGCACGCGCCGCGGCTGCGCATGCTGAACGAGATCGGCGTGGCCGACTTCTGGCCCGTCGAGCTGGGCGTCGGCAACTCCGATCCGCGCATGTGGTACCACGGCGCGCGCTACAGCGGGCACATCGACGTGATGGGCACGATCCTCCAGCGCGGGCTGGTGGACGTCGGCTTCCTGGGCGCGCTGGAGGTGGACGTCTACGGCAACATCAACTCGACCGAGGTGCCCGCGCGCGATGGCGGCATCCGGCGCTTCGGCGGCAGCGGCGGCGCCTGCGACATGGCGTCGCTGGCGAAGACGACCATCATCATCCTGCGCCACGAGCGGCAGAAGCTGGTCGAGCGCGTGCGCCACGTCACCAGCCCGGGCTACCTGGACGGGCCGGGCGCGCGCGAGCGGGCGGGGCTGCCGGGCGGCGGGCCGGCCTACGTCATCACCGACAAGGCGGTGTTCGACTTCGACCCCGCTACCTGTCGCCTGCGGCTCCAATCGGTGCATCCCGGCGTGAGCCACGACGACCTGCGCGCCAGCACCGGCTTCGATCTGGACATCCCGCCCGACGTGCCACGAACGCCCGAGCCCAGCGCCGAGGACCTGGCCGTGATCCACGCCATCGACCCGGGCGGCCGCTTCACGCGGCACTGATGCGTCGGCCGCGGTTTGGGGTGTGGCGACGGAAACGCGGCGACCAGCCGGGCCATCGCGGCGTGCACCGCGCTGCTGCCGGCCGAGCAAGTGGACGAGAGCGTGGCCGGCAGCCGCTTTGCCAAGCGACTCCTGACGGTGGTAGCATCGTGCCGGCGGCAAGGCCGACCGGTGTTGGGCTTCCTAGTGGCTACGGTCGAGGCGGCGCCGCGGGGTAGCTCGCCGCCGTCTCTACTCCCGGCAGGCCAGGGTGGCTGAACGGTTACCGAAAACCTGTGGAGCTTTGGAAAGGAGCTTTGATCAATGCGAGAGAGAATAAGCTACTATAGCGACGGCCTAAAACTGTCCGGAATACTTTCTACGCCTGACAATGCCGGAGGAAGGCAGTTTCCTGGTGTCTTGCTTGTGCCAGGCTTCATGAGCACGGCGGATGCTTTCTTTCCTGGGTTCGCTGAAGAGTTGAACGCAGCTGGATTTGTATCCCTAACTATGGATTTCAGAGGATTCGGGGAGAGCGAAGGCGTCAGTGGCGAGGTAATTCCATACCTACAGATCTATGACGCTAGTAACGCCATCTCCTACTTGCAATCAAGACCAGAAGTTAACCCTGATAAAATCGCCGCGTTAGGTGTAAGTCTGGGAGGAGGGGAGGTAGCATATATAGCAGCTCGAGACCGACGAGTAAAGTGTGTTGCATCGATGGTCCTGGTCGGTGATGGCGAGCGGAGAATGCGAAGATTTCGAACCGAGCAAGAGTGGGAAACTTTAATGCAAAAGGTTCAAGAGGACAGGATAAACAGGGCTTTGACTGGCAAATCCAAAGATTTCTATGGATTTTTGAATGAGGGAACCGATTCGGTACTGATAATGCCTCCTGATCTGAGCTCTTCCTTGAAGGATGCTGAACAGGTGGAAAAGGAAAAAGGCAACAGAACAACGCTAGCAACCGTTGATGGGTGGCTGGGCTACAAGCCGGAAGAGATTATTGACAAGGTGTCTCCAACACCAATTCTCTTCGTTCAAGCGGAGAAGGACGAGCTCGAGGCTGATGACGCCGATAGATTGTATCGCAAGGCGGGGGAACCTAAGAAGCTATTCACCCTGAAAGACGGCGTACACTTCGACGTGTATGGGAGAAGGACGAAAGAAGCCATGCAACCGGTCCTCGAATGGTTCAACCAGTACCTTCAATGAATCCAATGCAGGACCGATCAAATCTATTTATAGCGGTATTTCCCACTTCTGGCGCGGCGCCGGGCAGCCCGAGCACGCCGGCGTGGCGCTCGGCGGCAGAACGCCGAGGTGCTGCCCGAGGTCGAGGCGATCATGCGCATGGCGGTCGAGAAGCGCGTGGGCATCGGCTTCGGCCACACTGACTTCCAGGAGCTGCTGCCGCTGGCGCGCAAGGCGAAGGAGCTGGGCGTGCGCGCTATGCTCGACCACCCGCTGCTGGAGCTGAACAAGCTCTTGCTCAGCGAGATGGAGCAGCTCGCCGATCTGGGCGTGTACGTCGGCACCTACTGCCAGCCGATGATCCCGAGCCTCTACCAGCCGATCCAGGACCCGTTCGAGACGATTCGCACGATCCAGGCGATCGGGCCCGAGCGCTGCATCATCGGCTCCAACTTCGGCCAGGTGCTGCACGTCAACTCGATCGACGGCATGCGCATCTTCGTGCGCGGGCTGCTCGGCTTCGGCATCCAGCCCGACGCCGTGAAGCTGATGCTCCAGGACAACCCTGCCCACCTCATGTACCTCGACGACGACCCCGAGCAGCGCCTGCCCACCACCCGCGGCTACGGCAACAGCGTCCGTCGCGGCGAGATCGGCTGGGACGCCAGCGGCGAGAACTAGCCGCGGTAGCCGTCAGCAGTCGGCCCTCTCTGCCCGGTGACCGGCGCAGAGAGGGCCGACCCATAGTTCGGTACAATCCCGGCGACACACGGTCGTAGGGCAGAGGCTCGTCCCCTGCCGCCCGGCCGAGGCTGCTACTAGGGACCGATCCAGCGAGCACGTCGGAGGGCGGGGGCTCGTCCCCTGCCGCCCGGTACGCGCGTTAGTAGATCGGTGCCGCGGGGCGTTGTGCGCCCGCAAGGAACGACATGAGCGTCAATGAAGAGATTCAATCGGTGGTCGATCAACTGACCGAGGACGCCGCCGACGTGCTGGACTATCTTCACTGGCTGACGACTGACGGGGAGACGCTCTCAGAGGAGGAGCGAGCCCGCGTGCAGCGCGGCGAGCAGCAGATCGCCCGGGGCGAGTACCTCACGCTCGCCGCGCTGCGCCGACTCTGCGGGGAATTGGGGTAGGCTGCCGGTGTGACCCAGTCACACCGGCAGCCTTCGCTTCAGGAGCAGGGCCATGGCGGAGCAGCGAGCGTTCCGGTTCGGGGTGGCGGCGGCCAGGCCGCGCTCGCGGCAGGAGTGGGCGGAGCAAGCGCGGAAGGCGGAGGCGCTGGGCTACGCCGTCCTGCTGCTGCCCGACCACTTCGGCGACCTCCTCGCGCCCATTCCCACGCTCGTCGCCGCCGCCGACGCCACCACCACGCTGCGGCTCGGCACCTTCGTCCTCTGCAACGACTTCCGCCACCCCGCCGTGCTGGCCCAGGAGGCCGCGACCATCGACCTGCTCTCCGACGGCCGCCTGGAGCTAGGGCTGGGTGCCGGCTGGCTGCGCGCCGAGTACGAGCAGGCCGGCATCGCTTACGAGCCAGGGCCAGTGCGCGTGGCCCGGCTGGAAGAGAGTGTGCGCATCGTCAAGGGGCTGCTCGCCGGCGAGACGGTGACCTTCGCCGGCGCGCACTACACCGTGACGGGCCTGGCGGGGCTGCCGCGGCCCGTCCAGCAGCCGCACCCGCCGCTGCTCGTCGGCGGTGGCGGCCGGCGCATTCTCACGCTTGCCGCCCGCGAAGCCGACATCGTCTCCCTCGCGCCGCGCGTGCGCGCCGACGGCACGCGGCTGGACGCCCTCGACGCCACGCCCGAAGCGCTAGCGCGCAAGATCGCGTGGGTGCGCCAGGCGGCGGGCGAGCGCTTCGCCGCGCTGGAGCTAAACCTGCTCGCGCTCGCCACCGCCGTCACGCCCGACCGCCGCGCCGCCGCCGCGCAGGTCGCCAGCCGCTTCGGCGCCCCCGTCGACCTCGTCCTCGCAACGCCCCACCTGCTCCTCGGCACCATCGACGAGATCGCCGCCCAACTGCAATCCACGCGCGCCCGCTACGGCATCTCCTACGTCGTCGTCTTCGAGGACGTCATGGACGCCTTCGCCCCCGTCGTCGCCCGCCTCGCCGGCACTTGACCTACTGCGACTGGCTAGCAAGCTGCTGTGATTCAGGGGCAGGATCCAGAGCGACTCGCTCCTCACGGGACCCCGGTGGCCCATATTGCTTGACGATGTACGATCCTGACCGTACCGGGAACGTCTGAACGATTGGGAGCACCACCGCAAGCAGGCTGTCGGCGTCAGGTCCGTACATGTACAATATGGCGAAGCCCCTACCGAAGTCATGGCCATCGTACTCGCCGGCACCACTCTGGTTGATGGCTGACTCCAGCCTGTCTTCAAGGTCATAGGCAGCCATCCGCTCGTCGGGAGTACCGAAGGTGTCATCCGCGAGTTTGAGAAACACCAAAACTGCATGCTCAAGGCTCGGGCTACCCTGGCCTCCCAGGCCCGTCGATAAGGTTATACGTGTGACCGTGAAGGCTGCCGCCACAGCAGCACAACCTATGAGTAGTCCCACAAGAGACGCGGATCTCACCTGCACACCGGTCTCCCTTCTGATCCGAAGTATGGGGTAAGGTGGCCGTCAGGGCGCACGGCGGGTGTCGGCGGCCGCGGCCGAAAGTAGGGTAGTATAGCGTAGACTACCCTAGCCGTGCGCCGCGGCCCCATCCGCCGCGGCATTCGGGTCCGGGGTGACCGCCATCTCGACCGCCAACGGCTGCTTGAGCGCCGCCGCCATCTCGACCGCCAACGGCTGCTTGAGCGCCGCCGCCAGCCGCTGCACGGCCTCGCGCTGCAGCTCCGGCGAGGTGTGCGTGTAGACGTCCGCGGTGATGCTGATCTGCGTGTGGCCGAGCAGCTCCTTCACGATCTCCAGCGGCACGCCCAGGTCCCGCCAGCGCGTCGCGGCCGTGTGGCGGCAGGCATGGGGCGCGCGGCGGTCCACCTGGGCGCGATCGAGCAGCGCGTACCAGGCGGCAAGCATCGGATCATAGTCCAGGGGGCGCTTGCCACGCGGCCGCGTGAAGACGTACTCGACCTCCGCGCGCTGGGTGCGCCGCCGACTGGCGAGTGCCGCCGCGGCCTCGGGCGCGATGGGGACGAAGCGCGCGGCGGCCAGCGTCTTCCCGGAGCGGATCTGCAGCGTGCGCGTGCCGAGGTCGATATCGGTCCACTTGAGGTGGAGCAGCTCGGAGATCCGCGCGCCGGTCGTCAGCAGCAGCCACCACAGCGCCTCGAGCCGGTCCCCCTCCGCCGCGGCCAGGACGCGGTTCGCCTCGACCAGGCTCAGCGGCCGGCGCTGCACGGCCGCCCCGCGCGGCCGGCGGGTACGCTGGGTGGGGTTGCGCGGGAGATCGAGCACGTCCTCGGCATAGGCGAAAGCCGCGTGGAGGACCTGGTGCATGACGCGCACCCGGTTCGGCGAGATGCCCGCCTCCAGCGCCTGGCCATAGAGCCGCTGCACGTGCAGCGGCGTGAGCTGCTGTAGCCGGACGTGGCCGAACGCCGGGATCGCCCATTTGCGCACGACGCTGCGATAGCCCCGCCGGGTGGTCGGCGCGAGCCCGGCGACGACATCCCGGAGCCAGTCCTCCAGAAACTCGCCGACCGTGAGCTTGTCGGGCGGGACGTAAGTCCCCTGGGCCGCGCGGCGCAGGAGGTCGGCGCGTTTGGTGCGCACCTCGTCGGCCGTGCGCCCGTACACCGACACGCGGATCCGGGTCCCATCCCCGCGCCGGCCGAGCGACACCTCGGTGGTGTAGCGGCCGTCCTTCCGCCGGCGAATCTTGCCGCCGGTGCCGCTCGCGCGCCGCGTGGCCATCGCCTACTCGATCGTGATCGTCCAGGGGCCATCGGCCTGGACATTCAGCACGTAGACCCCGTCCTGCCGAATCTGCACCCCCTTGGAGCCATTGAAGGCGCCGATCTCGTTGACGAGGCCGTTCACGCGGCGCCCCTGCGCGTCCAGGAGCACGACGATGAAGTTTTCTGCCCCACTGTGGCTCAGGGTAAAGCGACGGAGCCCCGGGGCTAGTGCAAACATGGGGGTCGCCGTCTGGCCCACACCGCTGAAGCTGGTGGCGTCCGTCTCCGCGACGGCCGCAGGCTGGCGCAGTCGGATCGTCCACGCGCCATCGGCCTGGACGTTGATCGAGTAGTCGCCATCCGTCCGGATACCAAAGGCCGTGCTGCCGTTGAAGGGCCCGATGACGTTGGTCATGCCCTGCACGCGGCCGCCCGTGCTGTCGAGCAGGGTGGTGATGAAGTTGGCCCGCCCGTTGTGGGTGAGCTCGGCGACTACCAAGCCAGCGTGCAGCGGCACCGGCGGCGTAAGCTGCTGCCCCTGCCCCTGCAGCTCGATAGGTGCCGCGCTCGCGTCTTGAGCATAGCTACGCGGTAGCGGCAGTGCGGCCGCGAGAATCAGCGCGAGAAGGATAGCCCGCCTGCTAATCGTACTCATGGATCGCTCGATCTCCTCCCCTTCCCTAGTCGTCCCCATCGTCGTCCACCACCGCGAGCAGTGCGCCCGCCCTCCCCGGCGACGGCTGCACCAGGTCCTCGGCAAGCGCCGCCAGCACGCCCCAGCAGAGGACGATGGCGACCGTGAGCCGTAGGAACGCCTCCCAGGCCTCCCGCGGGATCGCCTCGACCCACGACGACACCGGCCCGCCCGGGCCCCACGGCGGCTGGCCCGTCCCCACACACCCCACCCCGGGCACTTCGGCGCCCGCGAGGACCGCCCAGAGCTGCCGCCGCCGTTCGGCGAGCGTGACCTGTCGCCACCAGCGCGCGTTGACGAGCAGCGCGGGCACTGGCCCCTCGAATACGAGATAGACCGCGGCCGGCAACCGCTCCGACCAGCGCACCGCCACCTCGACCTGCCCCAGCCGCATCGCGCCCTCTCCCCCTGTCCCGTCGATACAGTATTGGGTTAGCACGATAACAGGTTGAGAGATCGACCGCCAAGGGGGGCTGCCCCCGGCGGGCGGAGGGGCGCGCCCCCGAGCGCTAGCTGGGGGGAGACGGTTCGCCGTCGCCGGTAGGACGCCCGGCGCGCTCGAACGCCCAGCGCAGGCGTTCCGCAAACAGGTCCATCAGCTCGGTCGACGAGAGCGGAAGATCGGTGGTGATCGCCAGCGCGGGCGTGTCGCGCACGAGCTGCAGTGCGGCCTCCAGGCGGTCGGTGGCCTCGCGGTCCGCCTCCGCGCGCACCCGGCGCGCGACGTCCATCGGGTACGAGAGCAACGCGTACACCGCGGCCGAGACGTTCTGGGGCCAGGGGCCCCCGGCCAGCGCGTCCCCCAGCCGTCGCAGCGGATCGTCGGGCCGGCCGGCCCCCTCCGCGCGCTTCAGGTAGCCCCAGTCGCGCAGCAGCTCGAGGGGGTCCAGGCCCAGCGGTTCGGCGACGTCAAGCAGATACTCGGCGGTCGGCCGCTGCTCGCCGCGCTCCACGATGGAGACGACGGAGTGCGACACCCCGACCGCCTTGCCCAGCTCGCGTACCGAGAGGCCAGTACGCTGCCGCGCGAGGCGGAGCCGGTCGGCCAGCGTCACCGTGTCAGCCAAACCTTGCACGCGGTCAGTATATCGACCGTTCCGCTTAGCCTGCAAGAGCCGGCGCGGTTGCGTCTCGGTGTGTCTTTAGTAGCAGACAGACGGTTGACAAGGAAACCAGGACTGCATATCATACATTTGTAAGGACAACAGGACAGAGGAGCCATATGAAGCAGCACACGCGGGCCTGGGAACTGGCCGCGCGCGAGGGGTGGAGCCTCCGCGAGTTCGCCCGGCGCGTCGGCCTCAGCCACAGCATCCTGATCGACTACCGCGAGGGACGCCGCCCCTATAGCGCGCGCTTCATCCTGGGCGTGCGGCGGCTGTGGCCCGAGTACGCCTTCGACTGGCTGTTCCCCCAGACCCCGAGTCCGGCAGCCGCGCCCGCCGAGCGCGCGGGCTAGCAAAAAGCCCCGGCGCCGCTGGAACGGCCCGGGGCGTGAAAGGACCGCGGAGATGGCGCAGTCCCTTAGCTCTCAGTATAAGCCTCCCCTCAGTCCGACGGACCGGCAGGCGCGCGCCCTGCAACGCGCGCGTGATTGGCGCCCCTCCGTACTCCAGGCCGGCCCGACTACCTACGCCGTGCCCTCGCGCGCGACCAAGCCCGGCGAGTGGTGGTACGTCGAGCAGGGCCCCGCCGGCGCCCTCGCCTGCGGCTGCGACGGCTACCGCTACCACGGCGGCTGCACGCACACCGCGGCCGTCCAGCTCGCGCTCATGGGCGAGCTGCCCGTCCTCACGTTGCCCGCGCCCGTGCGCCACGCCGCGCCGCCCTACGCGGTCGATCCCGACGACATCTTTCCGCCTTGTCAGCGCGGCACGCATGACTGCGTGGGCTCCGTCCGCCGCGGCGACCGTCGCCTCTATTGCGGGTGCGACTGCCATCTGCCCGCCCCGATCACCCTGAACGAGCCCGAGTAGGAGGCGGCGATGTCGTCTGTCACGCCCGAGGCTTTGCGCGCCCTCGCCGACCACGCGCGTAGCTTTGCCGCGCTCGCTGACGAGTTGGCTCGCCAGGCGGAGACACCGGCGCCCGCAGTCGAGGGCCCCGTGCTCCTCAGCTTGCGCGCGGCGGCCGAGGAGCTGGGCCTCCCGGAGCGCACGGTGAACGAGCTGTGCCTCACCCACCGGCTCGCCAGCGTGCAGATCGGGCGGCGCCGGCTCGTGCGCCGCGATGACATCGCCGCCTTTGCGGAACGCGAGCGGGCCCGGCCGGCGGGCGCGCCCGCGCTACCCCTGGCCCTGGTCCGACGGCACCGTGACGGCTCCCCACCAGACGGTGCCGCCGGGCCCGGGCCGGGCCGACGTCCGAAGGCATAGAGAGGAGATGCCGATGCCGATCTTGACGACCGCGCAGGGCGCCCCTATCTGGGTGAACGCGCGTCGGGTGCGCTGGGCGCAGGAGCGGGTGACCCGGCGGCCCGACGGCGAGACCGAGCGGACGACAGAACTGATCTTCGAGTGGCCCGACGACGGGGTGTGTGACTCGGTCCAGGTGCGGGAGTCGCTCGCCGACATCGCCCGCATCTTCGAGCGCGAGATGAGCGAGATCGTCACGTTCCCTGCGCACTAGGCGAGGGAGGAGGTTCCCGTGTCCGACACCTACGACGCGGCGATGGAGATCCGCGAGGAGATCCAGCGTACCGGCGGCGAACTGGCCGAGCGCATCGAGAAGCTGACAAGCGCGGTGGATCGCCTGGGCGCTTACCTGGAGCGCATCGCGGATGCGGCGGACGCCCGGGCGACCCTGCCGCCGCCCGCGACGATCCGCCAGGAGGGCAACACGTGGTAGCCCAGACACGCGAGCGCCGGCGCGGGAAGCGGCCCACTCCCCGGCCGGCGCAGCAGGGCCCCGCGACCTGGACACCCACAGCTTACCCCGCGGTGCCCGCCGAGGGAATCGTGCCCGACTTCGCGCGCCACGCCGCCGCGCGCGCCCGGCTGCGGCGCCCGCTGCCCTCGCACGCCGCGGTGGCGGCGGGCGAGCTGGCCGAGCGCCGCGCGCTGGCCGCGGACCTCGGGCGGCTCGCCGTCGAGCTGCCCCGCACGCAGCGGCGCCAGTTGCGCAGCGCCCACCGGCTGGCGGCCGCGGTCCGTGCCGACGCCGAGGCCGGCCCCGTCGAGGAGTGGCACCGCCCGGAGTGGTGGCTGCTGCTTGGCGTCGCCGTCATTCCCGCGCTGTACTGGCTGTTCGTCCTGGTGCCGGCCGCGCCCGGCCCCTACCCGCGCTAAGGAGAGCCGCATGTCGCAAGACCTTGTTCCCCTCGAAGAGAACCGCCTGATGCGTGGGGCGCCAACCGGCATCCGGGCGCTGCAGGCGATGCTGGCGGAGGCCGCCGTATACGTCAAGAGCGGGCTGCTGCCGAAGGACGTGAACACGCCCGAGAAGGCGGTGCTCATCATGGCCGCCGGCCGCGAGCTGGGCATCCCCGCGACCTACGCGCTGCGCAACATTCACGTCATCCAGGGCCGCCCCACCTGCTCGGCCGAGTTGATGATGGCGCTCGTGCAGCGGGACCACGGCGAGGACGCAATCCGTGTCGTCGAGTCCGACAACCAACACGCGGTCGTCGTCGTGCGCGTGGGCAGCCACACGGCGCGCTACACCTGGACGCTGGCCGACGCCGAGCAGGCCAAGCTAACGCAGAAAGACACTTGGCGGCAGTACCCGCGCGCCATGCTCCGCTCGCGGGCGATCTCGGAGGCCTGCCGCGCCACCTTCCCGGGGTCCATCGGCGGTCTCTACACGCCCGACGAGCTGGGCGCGCCCGTGACCGTGGGCGCCGACGGCGCGATCGACGTGCTACCTCAGCCGGCCGAGCCCACCGCGCCGCCCCCCGACCCCGTGGCACCGGCGTCGGAGGCGCCGACCCCCAATCGCCCGGGGCTCAAGGTCCTGTTCTCCGGCACCCACGCCGAGCGGAAGGCGCAGTTTCTCGCCCGCTGCGAGCGCGAGCTGGGGCTCTCCGAGAGCGCGGTCGAGCTGCTGCTCGGCGGGCTCAAGGAGTACGTCGCGGCACACCCTGGGATCTCCGCCGAGGAGGTCTTCATGCGGCTCGTCGACTACGTCCACCACGACACGCCGATTCCCGACGCGCCGCCGGCGCTGGCCGGGGTGGGCGCCGACCCGCTCGAGGAGCGGGACGCGCCACTGCTGTGAGGAGGGCCGCATGGTCTGGGTGAAGCTGGACGACGGATTCACCGAGCACCCCAAGGTGGTACAGGCCGGTGTCCCCGCAGCCTGGCTCTTCCTCGCGGGGCTGGGCTACTGCGCCCGGCACCTGACGGACGGGCTGATCCCGGAGGCGGAGGTGCGCCGGCTGACCCACAGCCCCCAGGCCCGGCGCCAGGCCGACCGCCTGCTCGCGGTGGGCCTGTGGGAGCGCGCCCCGGGCGGCTACCGGGTCCACGACTATCTCGAGTATCAGCCGTCGGCCGCCCAGGTGAAAGCGGAGCGCCGGGCGGCCGCCGAACGGAAGGCCCGCTGGCGTGGCGTCCCGGACGGCGTCCCGGACGGCGTCCGGGACGCCGTGACTCCCACCGTACCGGACGCCGTCCGTCCGGCTTCCCCGTCCCGGAAGATCCCGGAGGGAGATCAACCGGCCGGGAGGAGAGACCGGGACGGGAGGGGCGGGACGAACGGCGTTCCGGACGCCGTGACGCCGCGGCGGCGCGTGGCGCACACCCGCGGCGGGGCGGTCGTCTCCTGCCCCTGCGGGCTCGTCTACGCGGCCAGCCTGCCCCAGTGCAAGCTCTGCGGCCGGGCGACGGCCGAGACGGTGGCGGCGGGCTGATGCCGTACTTGCTGCTCCGCCGCTACTACGGCCGCGGGCTGGTGGTGCTGGGCGCCTCGGTGCAGGGCTGGCACGGCCGGGTGCCGACGTGCGACGCGCTCGCCACGCTACTCCGCCTGCGCTACGAGGCCATCCTGGCGCGGCGCGTCGGCAGCCCGCGCGAGCGGCTCGCCGCGGCACGGGCGCTGGAGCGCTATCGCCGGCAGCTCGACCTGGTGCCCGAATCGCCGCCCGTGCCGTGGGCCGAGGCCGATTGGGTCGTCGTCATGGCCGAGCCCACCACGCCGGTGCTGCGCGTCCAGCTTCGGCGCTACGCGCCCCTGGCCAAGCTCGTGAGTGCCGCATCCGCGACGGAGGAGGCCCATGCCGCACCGACATAGCGTGCTCTGCGACCCCGCGCTCTATCCCGCCGCGATCGTGGACGGCCGCGCGCTCCTGCGCCGCGGCGGCAAGATCTTCGGGCACCCCGACGCCGGCATCACGATGCACGTCGGGTGCGCCCAGCTCCTCGGCGAGCGGATCCTCCGCGTCTACGTCCAGGCCGCCGACACCTGGCGCTGCCACGCCTGCGGCCACTGGCTTACCCCGGCGCGCAGCAACTAGCGCCGAAAGGAGCGTCCTCAATGCACGAGATGTCGCGCCGCAAGTGGCTGGGCGCCTGGGCCCTGGGGCTCGGATTGGCGGCCACCGTGTTGCTCGGGCCCGCGCTGGTGCTGCGCCAGGCTGGAGCCGAGTCCGCTGCGGCCCCGCCGCCGACCGTCAGCTTCGGTCTCTACCCGAGCTTCCAGCGGCAGGACTTCCCCGACGGCGTCCGCTGCTACATCTACCACGAGCTGCCCGAGCGCGATCACTTCGCCTGCGTCTACCTGGGGCCGACGCCCCTCCCGCTGCAGTAACCGAAAGGAGAGCCGCGTACACATGGCCACCAAGCAACCGCATCTCCTCGACGTCGACGAGGCCGAGCTGGCGGACCTGGAGCAGCGCGTGCTCGTCACGCGCCGCTTCCTCAACCACCAGGAGCGCGAGCTGAAGGCGGCGAAGGAGCGCCACAAGGCCGCCGAAGCTGCCTACGAGCAGGCGCTCGCCGCGTGGGGCCACGCACTCTACGGCGACGACTGGGACGGCACCGGCCTGCCGCCGACCGACGCCGCGGCGGCGCCCGACGGCGAGGAGCCGCCCGCGCGCAGCCACGGCGCGGTGATCGACGGCCAGGCCGTCGTCGTAGCGGATCGCTAGCCGATGGGGCGCCGCTGGGAGCTGTGCATCAACCACATGCCGCCGAACCTGCTCAACGCGCGGCTGATCCCCCAGGCGCGCGCCCGCATCACGGCCGAATGGCGCGCCCGGGCCTACGTCGAGGCGCGGCTCGCGCGGATCCCGCCGCTGGCCCGCGTGCGCCTCTCGGCCGTCTTCACCCGCCGCGCGCTGAACGTGGCCGATCCCGATGGGGATATGGCCCGGCTCAAGCCCCTCGCCGACGGCCTGCGCGATGCCGGCGTCATCCACAACGACACGCGCCGCTTTGTCGAGTGGGGGCCGGTCACCGAAGAGCACGGCCGCCCCGGCGTCCGCCTGATCGTGGAAGAGCTGCCCTGATCCTGCGAAAGGAGCCGCGTACATGGCGACCACTGCCCCGCATCCGACCAAGCGCCGACGCTCGCTATGCCAGCCCGCGTGCCTCGGAGGCGACCCCTGCTCGTCGTGCGGCTGGACGCGCGCGGAGCGGGAAGCCGAGGAGAGAACGCTGGCGACCAGCGCTGCCCGGCCCCAAGATTCCGCGCGGAATAGCGTCCGCGACGATCACCTGCCGCTGGTGATCGGCCTCGCGCCCGATCGCATCCGGCCGAACCCGCGCAACCCGCGCCGCCACTTCGACGAGGCGGCGCTCGCCGAGCTGGCCGCATCCATCCGGCAGCACGGCGTGCTTGAGCCCATCCTCGTGCGACCGCTCAGCGACGACGATCCCGCCCACGAGGACTACGAGCTGATCGCCGGCGAGCGCCGCTGGCGGGCCGCGCTCCTCGCGGAGCGGGCCGAGATCCCCTGCCGCGTGCTCGAGGGGCTCAGCGACGACGAGGCGCTCAAGCTGACGCTGATCGAGAACCTGCAGCGCCAGGACCTCGATCCCGTCGAGGAGGCCGAGGGCTACCGCGCGCTCGCTGACACGGGGCTCCGCCAGGCGGAGATCGCCGCAGCGGTCCACCGCTCGCAGCCGTCCGTGGCCAACCGCCTGCGCCTCCTCAAGCTGCCCGACGGCGTGCGGGAGCGGATCCGCCGCGGCGAGCTGACGGCCGCGCACGGCGTCGCGCTGGCTCGGTTCGAGAAGTTCCCGAAAGTCGTCGAGCTGCTCGCCGACGACGCGGTGCAGCACGGGCGGACATCGAAGGACCTCGAGCGCGGCATCCCGCAAGCCTACGCGCTCACGAGCGCCGGCGCGGCCGTGGTGGTGCGCGAGTGGGAGGCCAAGTTCAAGCTGGCCGAGCACTGCTACAAGTGCCCCTTCGGCGCCTACCAGAACGGCCTCTGCCTCAAGCCCGAGCACTACCAGCAGCTCCAGGACCTCGCCCTCGTCGAGCGCCAGGCGAAGGCCAAGGCGGCGATCCAGGAGGCGGAGCAGGCGGGCACGCTGTTGCAGGAGCGCACGCTGAACCCCGGCGACTATCGGGAGGTCCGCGAGGATGTGCGGCCCGACCATTGGGCCGCACCCCCGACCGGCTGCTCGGCCGCCTGCGAGTGCCGGCACACGCTCGTCGGCCGCGATGGCGAGCCGCTGACCGTCTGCACCAACGTCGCCAAGATCGAGGAGCTACGCCGCCTCGACGCGAAGCGCGCCGCGGCCCAGCGGAAGCAGGCGCTCGCCGCGGACCTGGAGCGCCTGCACAGCGCGCTGGCCGGGACGCTGGTCGGCGACGCGCGTGCTCTGGCCATCATCGCCGCCCACATCTGCGGCAGCACCAACATGGACGTGCTGCGCCCCCTCTGGGAGCGGTACGGCCTGCCGGTGCCCATGCCGAAGGGCAGCGCCGAGGCCCGCGAGCTGTACGCGCAGCTCGCCGAGCGCCCGCCGGGGGCGCTGCTCAAGCTGACGCTGGGCGTCATCCTCGCGGCCGAGCTGCAGATGCACCACGGCTACGGCGGCTACTACCAGCCCGGCGGCTCCCCGTGCGCCCACTGGTACGCCGGCATCGGCGCGCCCGCGCCCGAGCGCCAGGCGCCTGAGAACCTGAGTGTCGTGCCGATGGAAGACCACGAGACGGAAGAAAAGTACCTCGAGCGGTTAGGCGCGGCCGACTGCGTGGAGTGCGGCGATACATACCGCACCAGCGACCTGGTGGAGGGTCGCTGCCCGCCGTGCAACGCGGGATACGCGCCCGAGATCTGCGAGGCCTGCGGCGAGACGGAGTGCTACGGCACCTGCAGCGCGGCGCTGCTCGGCGAGGGGGCCGACGATGAGTGATCGCTCAGCCATCGAGTGGACGGACGCGACGTGCCGCAAATGCGGCCATCGCGGGCCGGCAAGCGACTTTCCAGCCGACCGGCGAACAGAGTGCAAGTCTTGCAAGAACGCGCGCGCTCGCGGCCGCTATCAGCGACGTCCGGCCCTTCGATTCGGCCCGCCGCCCGCGGCGCCGCGAGATGGCGACAAGCGCCAGGCCCGCAAGCGCGTCAATCAGCTCGTCCTCTCCGGTAAGCTGCCTCGCCCTGGCGACCTGCCCTGCGCGGACTGCGGACACGTCGGCGCTGATCGCCGGCACGAGTACGACCACTATCGTGGCTACGCCGCCGAGCACCACCTGGCGGTCCAGGCGGTCTGCAGCGTGTGTCATCACCGCCGCGAAGAGGAGCGCGGCGAGGTGTTCTGGAGGAAGCGGCATGTCGGCTAGGACTGCCATTGAATGGGCTACGGCATCGTGGAATCCGCTCCGGGGCACCCTCGGCCGGCACTACTGCATCAAGCTGTCGCCCGGCTGCGACCACTGCTACGCCTCGACCATGAATCGCCGCCTGAGCCGGCTCGCCTATCCCGCCGCGGCGGATGTCATGATCCAGGACGGCCAGATCCTCGCCAAGCAGGTCGGCGTCGTGACCGACCGCGTGCGGCTCGACCGGCGCGTGCTCGCCGAGCCGATCCGCTGGCGGCAGCCGCGGCGGGTGTTCGTGTGCAGCATGACGGACCTCTTCGGCGAGTGGGTCCCGGACGCGTGGATCGCCGAGGTCTTCGGGGTGATGGCCGCGACGCCCCACCACACCTACATGGTCCTCACCAAGCGGCCCCATCGCATGGCGCGCTTCGTGGACGCACTGTACTCGGAGCGCTTCGAGTGGGAGCACTACATCCGCGCCTGGGTGGAGAGCGCCGAGGGCGACGAGCGCGACGACCTGGAGATGCACGACTTCTTCAGCCACGTCTGGCTCGGCGTGACGGTGGAGAGCGACGCCTACGCCTGGCGGGCGAAGGTGCTGGCGGAGATCCCCGCGGCCGTGCGGTGGGTCAGCGCCGAACCGCTGCTCGGGCCGCTGCCGTCGCTCGACTTGAGCCGGGTGAACTGGGTAGTTGTGGGTGGCGAGAGCGGCGGCCCGCCCGCGCGGCGGCTGATTGAGCCTATCGGCGATCCCGGCCCAGACCGCTTGCGCAGCATGACCTTCCCCACGAAGTGGCAGCCCAAGGCGGAAGCCCTGGCCTGGGTGCGCGATCTCCGCGACCGGGCCCAGGCCGCCGGCACGGCGTTCTTCTTCAAGCAATGGGGCGGCCCACATCCGAAGAGCGGGGGGCGGCTGCTGGATCGCCGCGCCTGGGATGAGTACCCGACGCCGCGCCAGGCGGTGGCCGTATGACGACGCCGCTGTTTGATCGGCCCTGCGTCGATTCCGACTGCACCGCCTGCCATCCGCGCGCGGTGCGCCCGATGCCGCTCCCCGGCTATCGGCGGCTCACCTGTGCGCGGTGCCAGGCCCCGTTTGACGTTCTGGACGTCAAACGGGAGGCCGCCTTGCCGCACTACTGCTCGGAGGCCTGCCGGGTCGCTCCCGCGACTTCGGAAGTCGCTCGAGCGACTCCGGCGCCCGCGGCCGAATGCCAGCGCTACGTCTCGGCGCCTGCGGCGGATGGCGGCGCGATCCTCGGGCCGTGCGGCCGACCCGCGATCGCGCACCTGGCGAACGGCGAGCCGCGTTGCCTGGAGCATGCGCCCCGCGCGGCCCTGGTGCAGCGCGTGCGGGCGCTGACGCTGCGCCTGGCCCAGCTCGAAGGGAGGGCGCGCTAATGGAGGGCGTCTGGGTGGCCGCGGTGCTCTACGCTGCGGGCACCGTCGGCACGGCGTTCGTGTTGGAGCTGCGCGGCGCGCTGGATGCGCACGACCGCGCCCTCGTGGCCGTGTTCTGGCCGCTGGCGGTCCTGATCGGGGGCGGCCTGGTGCTGGCTGGCGTCGGCCGCGACATGGCCCACTGGTGCCTCGGCGACGGCGCGGAGGAGGTCGGGCGGCGATGAACGAGCCCCTGCGCATCCTAGAGTCGGTCATCGGCAACATGGAGGCGGATACGGCGATCCAGATCGGCCCCGCCGAGTGGGCGGCGGTGTGGGCGAGTGCGCCCATCTCCGCGCGGGGTAGCGGCCGGCTCATCATTCCGCCCGGCATGGTGCTGCGCGTCGAGGCCGTCCTGGAGTCCGAAGCGGCCCACGCCGAGCGCGTCTGCGAGGCGCGCTACGGCGACCCCGATTCGTCGCGTTTCCGGATCGTGGACGTGGCGGTCGACTCGGACGCGGAGCCGCGGCCATGAGCCCCTACGCGGAGCACACCACGGTCCCGGCCGATCGCTCCCGGGCCGAGCTGGAGCGGACCCTGGCCCGCTACGGGGCCGATCAGTTCGGCTACTTCTGGGAAGAGCAGGCCGGGCGCCAGAGCATCGTCGTGGGCTTCCGCATGCACAACCGGATGATCCGTTTCCGGCTGCACATGCCGAGCCGCGACGATCCGCAGTTCACGCGCGTCTCGGGCGGCTACCGCCAGCGCGCGGCGCACGTCGCCGAGCAGCGCTGGGAGCAGGCAACGCGCCAGCGCTGGCGCGCGCTGCTCCTGGTCGTCAAGGCCAAGCTGGAGGCGGTGGACGCCGGCATCTCGACGTTCGAGGACGAGTTCCTGAGCGCGACCCTGCTGCCCGATGGCAGCACGGTCGGCGAGTGGGCCAAGCCCCAGCTCGACGCGGCCTATGCGCGCGGCCTGATGCCCGGGCGGATGCTGCTGGCGCTGCCCGAGCCGAAGGGAGAGTGATGACCACCGAGGCGCCCAAGCGAAGTCCCGGCCGACGCCGTGCCGCGCTGGTGGCGGCAGGCGGCCCAGGAGGCCAAGCGGGCCGCGCAAGTAGCCCGGGCGGAGGAGAGTGAAAGCGAATGGACCTGACCGCTACCAGGCAACTCGACTTGCTGCCGCGGCGCCAGCCGTTGACGATCCGCCGGGACGGCGCGGGGCGCTACTGGGGCGAGTGCCCGGCCGGCCATCGGCTGCCGCTCTCAGCGCTGGAAGCCACGCACCGCCAGATGGAGCCGTGCCCCGCGTGCTGCGCCGAGCTGCTCGGCTGGTAGTGCGACTGGGGGAGTGCGTCAGCCCGCGCCGCTAATTCGACCGAAGCCGCGCAGTCTGTTATAGTGGGCCTAGCAACCTAAAGCGCGGCACCTCGCCGCCCGTGTCGTCCCCCTCGGGGACAGCGGGCGGCTTTTTTTGTTCTCCGTTACAACGGAGGGCGAAACGGCGTGAGAGGAGCAGCCCTCCGTGCGGATCGCGTGCGATTGTCGGAACACGCTCGGGCGGATCGTGGACGGGCTCCGCCTGGTGCAACACCGCGGCCGCCACGTCGCCGCCTGGGAGCTGCTGACCGTCACTTGCGAGACCTGCGCGGCGCACCACGTCCTGCGCGACCCGGGCGTGCTGGATGCGACGGCGGAGCAGCTCGTCAACTGCCCGTGCGGCAATACGGTGGGCTCGCGCGTCGGCGACGTCTGGATCTTCCGCCACCGCGGGCGGAAGTGGCTCGCGCGGCAGGTGGTCGTGATCCGCTGCGAGGACTGCGGCGCCACCACGCGCGGCGACGGGCCCTTGCCGACGACCTCGGCCGCGGCGGCGTAAATGGTGGGCCTGGCCGCCGTCGCGTGCGTGCGCGACCGCCTGCGCTGCCCCGGCTGCCGGCGGCTCCGTCCCACGCTCTACGTCGGCGCCGACGACGCGCTCCGCTGCGCCGCCTGCACCGACGCGGCGCGCAACTTCGCGAAAGAACGGAAATCTGAAGTTCATGGCCCGCCGCCGCCTCCCCAAGTGTCTCGCCGCCGGCGAGCCTGAACGGCTCGTGCGGGCCTGCACGACCGACCGCGATCGGTTGCTGGTCGAGTGCGGCCTGTTCCTGGGGCTGCGCGTGAGTGAGCTGGTGCATCTCCAGATCGAGGAGGTGGACCTCGACGCGCGGCGGCTGCTGGTGAATCAGGGCAAGGGCGGCAAGGATCGCTACGTCCCGATCCCGCAGAAGCTGATGGCGGCGCTCGCGGCCTGGATCGGCAAGCGCACGGCGGGGCCGGTGTTCCTATCGCGGCTCGGCCGGGGGCTGACGACGCGGGCCGTGCAGCAGATGCTCCAGGCGGCCGGCGAGCGCGCGGGCCTCCCGCGCCGGGTGACGCCCCACATGCTCCGGCACACCTACGCGACGCGCCTGCTGGAGCGCGGCGCGACGTTACGCGAGGTTCAGGAGCTGCTCGGCCATTCCAGCGTGGCCACGACCGAGCGCTACACCTGGGTGCTCACCGATCGGCTGCGTGGCGCGGTCGATCGTCTGTAGGAGGAGAGCGTCAATGGCGAGCCTGGGCAATATCGAGATGACCATCCAAACGGAGTGGGGACCACGCCCGCGCGGCCTCTTCGAGGTCTGGATCATCGACCCGGAGAGCGGTGAGGAGGTCGCCTACCAGAGCGTCGTGGCCGCCAGCGAGGAGAATGCGCGGATGCGAGTGGTGCGCGAGTACTACCTCGCGCGCGACCTGGACGATTACGACATCATCTGCCGCCGCGTCGGCACCGTGCGGCCGAAGTCGGCATGAGCGAGCAGCTCCATCCCCTCGTCGGCCAGCGCGTCCACTGCTACTACTGGCCCGAGCGCGCGCTGCCGATCGGCACGGGCCGCGTGCTGCAGATCGCCGGCGACTTTCTGGAGATCCAACCGCTGACGACGCTGGCCGACGAGCCCGCCGCGCCCGACACCGAGCCGCTGTGGTGCAACCGCACGGACTTCGCCAGCCTGCGCGTGCTGCCCGCCGCGCCGAAGCGGCCGCGGCGCCGCCCGGCGGCGTGATGAGCCTGACGCCCGGGCCGTCCTACTTCGACCGCGACACTATCCGCTGCCGCGGCTGCCGCGCGACCGTCGAGCGGGCGCAGACGCGCCTGGGCATCTGCGCGAGCTGCGCCTACAGCGGCTCGCCCTGCCCGCGCTGTGGCGGCCGCCTGGCGAGCGAGCCCGACGAGTACGGCCCCGGGCTCTGCTGCATCCAATGCGCCTACGCGCCGCCCCCGACGGACGTGCTGACGGGACGGCGGCCGACGCGGCGCCGCGCCAGCTAGCCATTCCGCACGGAATACCCATGAGCACCCGGCGACAAACCTCACACTGGAAACAGCAGTTCCTGGCGGCCTTCCGTCGCCATGGCAACGTCACCCGCGCCGCCACCGCCGCGGGCGTGGAGCGCACGACCGCCTACAAGTGGCGGGAGAGCGACGCCCGCTTCGCCGCGCAGTGGGCCGATGCCGAACTGGAGGCGACCGAACACCTGGAAGGCGCCGCGCATGACCGCGCCGTCGAGGGCGTCCGCGAGCCCGTGTTCTGGCACGGCGAAGAGGTCGGCTACATCCGGAAGTACAGCGACCGGCTGTTGATCTTCCTGCTGAAGGCCCGCGCACCGCAGAAGTACCGCGACAACGTCCACGCGGAGCACGATGGCGAGCTGACGATCAAGGTGGTCTATGACGACGTGCCGCTACCGGAGAGCCCGTGATATACTGGCCTAGCACAACCTATAAGAAGCGATATGGATGTTATGGCCAGGCCAAATCGGACATGGCGCAGCGGCGTCTACGCGATCGTCAACATGCACAACGGGAAGGCGTATGTCGGCAGCGCGGCGCTGATCGCCAAGCGCTGGAGCGAGCACCGCAACGCGCTACGGCGCGGGTGCCACGTCTCACCTCACTTGCAGGCTGCGTGGCAGACCTACGGTGCCGAGGCCTTCGAGTGGCGCGTGTTGGAATACGCGCCGGCCGAGTCGCTGCTGGACCGCGAGCAATGGTGGGCCGACCATCTGCGGAGCTACGAGCGGGCGCATGGGTACAACGTGCGGCGGACGGTCGGCTCCAGTCTCGGCGTGCGCCTCAGCCGGGAGACGCGCGCCAAGATGAGTGCAGCCCATCAAGGGCAGCGCCAGACGCCCGAGCATGCGGCGCGACAATGCGCGGCCCGTCGTGGCCGACGGAATACCGTGGAGCAGCGCCGCATGATGGGCGCGGCCAATCGCCGTGTCCCCGAGGAGACCGTGCGCGAGGTGCGCATCCTATTGGCGTCAGGACTGCCTCAGGTGCAAATCGCCCAGATGTGCGGCGTTTCTCAGCAGTTCGTCTCGAAGATCAAGCGCGGGCGACTTCTTTGGGTGACTCTGCTGAATGAGGACGGTGGAGCTTCACCTACCACGCCCTTACCCGGCGCAACAGCGCGTGGTAGCCGAGGCGAGGCGGTTTAACGTCCTCTGCTGCGGCCGTCGCTTTGGTAAGACTCTGCTCGGCACGAATCGCATCGTTGGCCCCTGCCTGGACAGCTATCCCGTCGGATGGTTCTCCCCCACCTACCGTATGCTCGCCGAGGTCTGGCGCGATCTGCGGCGCTGGTTGGCTCCGGTCACCGCGCGGGTCAACGCCCAGGAGCGGCGCCTCGAGCTGCTCACCGGCGGCATCGTGGATATGTGGTCGCTCGACCAGCCCGACGCCGCCCGCGGCCGCAAGTACCGCCGCGTGGTGATCGACGAGGCGGCCATGATCCCCGCGCTCGCGGAGGCGTGGAACGCGGTCATTCGCCCGACGCTCACGGACTACCGCGGCGATGCGTGGTTCCTCTCGACGCCGAAGGGCCGCAACTTCTTCTGGCAGCTCTGGCAGCGCGGCCAGGACGTCGCCCAGACCGACTGGGCCTCCTGGCAGATGCCGACGGCCACCAACCCGTACATCGACGCGCGGGAGATCGCCGACGCCAAGCGCGACCTGCCGGAGCTGATCTACAGCCAGGAGTACGAGGCCGCCTTCCTCGAGGACGCCGGCGGCGTGTTCCGCCGCGTGATGGCCTGCGTGACGCTCCCCGGACTCGCGACCCCGGACCCCGACCACCCTCGCCAGACGGTGATGGGCGTGGACTGGGGCAAGAGCGCCGACTTCACGGCGCTCGGCGTGATCGATGTCGCCACGGGCGAGCTGCTCGACTTCGACTGCTTCAACCAGATCGACTGGGCCGTGCAGCGCCAGCGCCTGCGCGCGATGTACGAGCGCTGGCGCTGCACGACGATCCTGGCCGAGCGCAACTCCATCGGCGACCCGAACATCGAGGCGCTGCAGCGCGAAGGGCTGCCGGTGCAGGGCTTCACGACGACGAACGCGACCAAGGCCCAGATCGTCGAGGGCCTCGCGCTGGCCTTCGAGACGAGCGCGATCCATCTGCCGCCGGTGCCCGAGCTGATCGGCGAGCTGCAAGCCTACGAGCTGGAGCGGCTGCCGAGCGGGCTGATTCGCTACGGCGCCCCGCCCGGCCTGCACGACGACTGCGTGGTCAGTCTGGCCTTGGCATGGCATGCGGCCCACTATGGCGTCGTCGAGACGATGCCCGACCCCTTCGACTTCTAGGAGTGCCCCGTGGCCATCTTTGACCAGCATCTTCTGCAGCAGGCCGCGGCCGAGGAGCAGCGGCGCCTGCTGCGCATCCAGCGCGCCTGGCAAGCCTACTACGGCCAGCACCCGCGCGCGTTCAAGGTCCGCCCGGGCCAGGCCGACGACAACGTCGTGGTCAACAAGGCGCAGATCATCTGCGACAAGAGCGTCAGCTTCCTGTTTGGCCAGGAGGTCACCTGGTCGCTCGACGCCGACGCCGGCATCTCGGACGCGCAGGAGCAGTGGCTCGAGGCGGTCTGGGCGACCAACCGCAAGCTGGCGCTCTTGCAGGACCTGGCGCTCACGGGCGCGGTGACGGGCCACGCCTTCGTCAAGATCCGCCTGGAGGCGCCCTACCCGCGGCTGATCGACCTGGATCCCGCCACCGTCTTCCCGACCTGGGACCCGCACGATGTCTCGCAGGTGCTCGTCTACCGCATCCAGTACAGCGGGCTCGACCCGAAGACGGGCAAGCCGCGCAGCTACCGCCAGCTCATCGCGCGCGACGGCGACCACTGGGTTATTACCGATCAGGAGAGCGAGCCCGACCAGACCATCTGGGTCACGGTGAACGAGGAGATCTGGCCGTATCCGTTCGCGCCGATCGTGGACTGCCAGAACCTCCCCGCGCCGCAGTGCTTCTGGGGCCGCTCGGACATCGAGGACGATCTGCTCTCGGTGAACAAGGCCCGCAACTTCATCCTGAGCAACTGGGTGAAGATCCAGCGCTACCACGGCCACCCGCGCTCGTGGGGCCGCGGCTTCCGCGCCGCGCAGCTCGAAACCGCCGCCGACGGCACGATCGTCTTTCCCGACAAGGACGCCGAGCTGCGCAACCTGGAGATGCAGAGCGACCAGGAGGGCGCCTCGACGCTCGACCGCCGCCTCGACGAGGCCATCCACGAGATGGGCTGCACGCCCGCCGTGGCCACGGGCAAGCTGGAGAGCCTCGGCGATCTGTCCGGCACGGCGCTGCAGGTGCTCTACGGGCCGCTCGTCGAGAAGACGATCAAGAAGCGCGGGCGCTACGGGCCGCTGCTCGTCGAGCTGAACCGGCGGCTGCTGGCCATCCAGTTCCAGCGCGACGACCTGGTGGTCTCGCTCAACTGGCCCGAGCTGCTGCCCACCGACCCGCAGGAGGACGCGAACGTCGCGCTGCTCGATCAGCAAATGGGCATCGCGAGCAAGGCGACGCTGGCCGCCAAGCGCGGGTACGACTGGGACCAAGAGCAGCAGAAGATACAAGCCGAGGACAGCGCGATGGGCGACCGGATGCTCACGGCGTTTGATCGGGGCCAGTCTGGGCCTGACGGCGCCGGGCCTTCCGCTGACGGGCGTAGGCGTTGACGTGCTCGCGGTTCTGCGCGCGCCACCTCCGCATGTACTCGGTCTTCCGAGTCGAGCGGCGATGGTCCCGAGCGCGCCCCCGCTCCCTCTGTCGTTCCCGCACACACGCGGGGCTGCACAGCTTCACCCGCGGGTTCTCGGGATAGAAGTCGCTACCGCAGACGAGGCACGCGCGCGGCGTGGCGTAGTAGGGCGCGTACTCGATCTCTTCCAGGCGGGTGACCTCCCGGTGGCAGATCATGCAGAGCGCGACCAGGTTCTCGGGACTGTTGTCGCGGCTCGCCCGAAACGGGACCACATGATGCACGTCCAGCGCGCGGCCATTCGCCTCGGGCGTCTTCCCGCAACGCCGACACACCCGATCGCGCTGGCGGATGGCATCCGCGATCTGCGGCCAGCCCTCGCCATAGGGGAAGGGGCCGCCCCGGAAGTTCACGTGGTTGCGTCCGCGATTCCAGTCGTAGAAGTGCTGAGCGTTTACGAAGTACACACCGCGCTTGTTGGCCTCCGCTCGGTTCGGCGGTATGTCAAAGACCGCTCCACAGCCGCACGCGCATTCAACGGGCACGCGCGACGTGCGCCCCGTGTTCCAAGGCTCGCGCTGGGGATTGTGTCGGTAGACGTTGGCGACGTTCCGCGAGCGCGTGGCCGCGCGGCACTCGGGCGCCCCGCACGTCGTCAGTTTGGCAGCCAGCGACGCGCGCCGCGTAAAAGGCTGCCCGCACACCGCGCAGGACTTGGTGACCGGGTTGGGTTTCATGACTCCATGATAGATCAGCAATTGGGCGCTGTCAACCGCAAGCGCGGCTACGACCCCGACCAGGAGGCCGAGAAGCGCCAGGGCGAGCAGGCCACCGCCCAGCAGCTCGGCGCCCAGCTCTTGACCAACTTCGAGAAGGGCCAGGACGGCCCGCCGCAGTAGGAGATCAGCATGCCTCGCCTTCGCCTCGCCGCGGCCTGCGTGGCCGTCGGCGCGCAAGCCGGCGCCCTCGCCTGGGCCGCCAACCTGCCCACCCCGCTCGACCTGGTGCAGCTCTACGCGCTCAGCAACGCGGCGCTCGTCGCCGTCGCGCTGGCCCCGCGCGAGTGCGTGCATCCGGGCCGCTGCCTGCAGTGCGCCTTTGAGCGCGCGAGCCGCAACCTCCATGCGTTCGGCCACCGCCTCCGCCGGCGCGGGCGCTAAGTGGCCGACATCTTCGCGATCGCGGCCCGGCACCGAGAGGAGTTGCTGCAGCGCGAGCGCCAGAGTGCCGTGCGCATGGTGGAGGCCTACGGCGCGGCGTGGCAGCGCATCCGCCACCAGCTCGGCGGCTTCGAGAGCCAGATCGCCCAGGCGCGCGCCCTCGGCACGGAGATCTCGCCCGCCTGGCTGCTGCAGCGCGATCGCTTACAGAGCCTCCAGCGCCAGGTCGAGGCCGAGATCGCCCACTTCGCGCGCTTCGCCGAGGGCCAGATCTGGAACGGCCAGCAGGCGGCCGTCGACGCCGCGCAAGCCCACGCCGAGGAGCTGGCGGGCGCCGGGCTCGGCCCGCCGCCCCCGGGCGTCACGCTGGCCTGGGACCGCTTGCCGACCGATGCTCTGACCGACCTGGTGGGCTTCCTCGGCGACGGCTCGCCGCTGCGCACGCTGCTCGACGAGCTGGGGCCGGATGCGAGCGCCGCCGTGCGCAAGGCGCTCATCGCCGGCGTGGCGACGGGGCAGAACCCGACGGCGATCGCCCGCACGATCCGCGAGGCGCTGGGCGGCAACCTGGTGCGCGCGCTCACGATCAGTCGCACGGAAGTCCTCAGGTCCTATCGCGAAGCCAGTCGCCGCTCCTACCACGCCAACCGCGACATCGTGACGGGCTGGCTCTGGCAGGCGGGGCTGAGCAGCCGGACGTGCGCGAGCTGCTGGGCGATGCACGGCAGCTTCCATCGGCTCGACGAGCGCCTCGACGATCACCCGCGCGGCCGCTGCACGATGCTCCCCGTGACGAAGACCTGGGCCGAGCTGGGCTTTCCCGGAGTGCCGGAGACGCGGATCGAGGTACAGCGGGGCCCCGACCTGTTCGCCAAGCTGCCGGCCGCTGAGCAGCGCGAGATTCTGGGACCCGCCAGGTACGCGGCCTATCGTCAAGGCCTCATCACGTTGGACGACCTGGTCCACCGCAGCCACGACCCGCGGTGGGGTACGATGCGGCGGGAGGCCTCGCTGCGCGAGGTGCTCGGCAACGAGGAGGCGCGGCGACTGGTGGCGAGCACACGCGCGGGTGGGAGTGGCGGCGGCACGCCACCCGCGGGCCCACCCCGGGGCGGCTCCGCGATGCCCCCGGCGGAGCGCGCCGCGCGGCAGATCGAGGAGCGGATTCGCCACAACCCCACGGAGTCGCTCTACGCCCTCGACGCCGCCGGCGCAGTGGTCTTCACCAAGGCCGGCGGCCAGCGCGACATCGCGCTCGATCTGCTGGAGGTGGCGCGGCTCCGCGCCACCGTGCTCACCCACAATCATCCGGGGGGGAACGCTCTCTCGCTCGACGACCTGCAGGTAGCCACCATCGGGGATCTGCAGCAGATTCGGGCCGTGACGGCGGACTGGCGCTTTATCATGCAGCGTCCCGCCGGCGGCTGGGATCTGACGTTCTTCCGGCGGAGACTGGCGCCCGCCTACCGCCGGCACTGGGAAACAGTGCTGCGGGAGCTCTTGCTCGCGGTGAATGATGGCCAGCTCTCTGAAGAGGCGGCGGCAGCGCTGCATCTGCACGAAACCTGGATGCGCGTCGCGCGCGAGCTTGGGGTAGAATACCGACGGGAGCCGTGAACATGGCCGACGTTATCCAGATGGACCGCCCCGAGGACGCGCTGCCGACCATTAGTCGGGTCTGTGCCACCTGTGCCCACCTGCGCTGGGGGCCGGGCCGGCGCTGCGCGGCGTTCCCTGAGGGCATCCCGCTGCCCATCTGGCTGGGCGAGCACGATCATCGCACGCCCTACCCCGGGGATCACGGCATCCAGTACACCCGGCTCGCGCTCGCGGAGGCGCGCCAGCGTGCCCGCGCAGTGGAGCAGCCCCTGTCCCCGGCCGCCGATAACCTCCGCGTCGGGTAATCCCAGCTCGCATACGGTCTGTGCTATGCTGCCTGTGGAGGCCGCCCTGTCGTGGGGCTGGCAGAAGGGAGGCGGCATGCACCTGGAGAACATGGAGATCCGCGACCAGGGCGGCGGCGCGGTGCTGGTGGCGACCCTCCACGGCACGCGCGGCGAGATCCCGCTCGTGCAGGACCCGCTCCTCATCGAGAAGGGGTTCCTGCAGCTCGGCGAGGCCTGGCAAGACCAGGCGCTCGACGTGACGCTGCCGCCCGACCCGGCGCACGGCCAGGCCAAGCCGGAGGTGCGCGACGCGGTGATCCTCGACCCGGAGGCCTTCGCCGACTACGCGCGGGCGCACTTCTACAGCCACCGCGGCTACGTCGGCGCGATCCCGAGCTGGGGCCAGGCGCTCCGCCCGACGGACCGCGAGGCCAAGGTGGGCGGCACGGCCACCGCGCCGCCCACCAGCAGCGCCGCGGGGGCCAACACGTCCTAACCCCTTGAACGAATCCGGCGAACCCGCCATACTGCCTCTGTACGCGGCATGACGCCGCCCATGCGCGCCCCTCATCGGGCGAGTGGGCGGCGTTCTTGTTTGATCGAGTAGCCCAACGGGACCACAGGCCGGGCGCTGATTCCCTTGCCCGGTGCGGCTCCGGGTTATTTGATCGTCATTTGCTCGAGCGCGGCACGACGCCGCCACTAGCGGCCCTCTCACGGGCCCGGTGGCGGCGTTTTTTCGTGTGCAGGAGCGGCCGTGCAGGCAGGCCAGGGCAGCAAGGACGGCTATAGCAGCGGCGATCACAACGCGCCCTACCAGTGGGGCCGCACGATCTGGTCGGGCTGGCCTTACCCGTTTACTCACGTCCAGCTCGCGCGCTTGCTGATCCTGCGCGGCCGCATCCAGGACGGCTACCCCAAGCCCGGGCGCGACTAAGTACCGCCGAACGCGCGCCTAACGCTAGGAGAACGTCACCTATGGGCGAGGAGCCCCTTCCCCTGATCTCGCGCGACGGTATCCCCGGCCTGCAGCTCGGCGCGCGCTTCCTGCCTCTCATGGCGGGCGGCAGCGGCAGCGACGACGCCGGCGCGGGCGACGGCGACGCGAGCGGGACGCCCCAGGAGGGCACCAGCGACAAGGGCGGCACGAACGGCACCGACGGCCAGGAGCCGCGGACTGAGACGTTTGACGCCGACTACGTGAAGAAGCTGCGCCAGGAGGCCGCGGAGTACCGCAAGCGGGCCACGGCCGCCGAGGGCAAGGTCAAGGAGTTCGAGACCGCCGCGCTGAGTGAGAGCGAGAAGCTCGCCAAGCAGGCCCAGGAGGCCGCCGAGCGCGCCACCGCCCTCGAGCAGCAGCTCCGCCAGGAGCGCGTGCAGCGCGCGATCGTGACCGCCGCGGCGAAGGCCGGGCTGCCGGCCGAGTTGGCCGCGCGGCTGGTGGACGTCGAGTACGACGAGGCGGGCAACCCGCAGGGCGTCGACGCGGCGGTCGCCAAGCTCGCCGAGCAGTATCCCCAGCTCGTCGGCAAGGGCGCCCCGACCAGCACGACGTCGGCCACGCATCCCAACCGCGGCCAGGCCGCGGGCGGGACGTTCATCACGTCGCAGCTGGGCGACCGCAAGTTCTACCTGGAGCACAAGGACGAGATCATGGCGGCCCTGCGCGAGGGCCGCATCGTAGAAGGGTAAGCACCTCCGATGGCCAACATCATCCGGAGCACCGCGGATACCGCGGGCTTTATTCCCCAGGTCTGGGCGCAGCGGGCGCTCGACATCCTGCGCGAGAACATCGTGCTGGTGCGGCGCGTGGCGCGCGACAGCGACTACGAGCCCGGCTGGCAGGGCAAGCAGCTCAACATCCCCTATCCGGGCACCTTCACCGCGCAGTCCAAGACGGAGGGCACCGCGGCCACCGTCCAGACGCCAACCGGCGGCGCCACGGTGAGCGTCACGCTCTCCAACCACAAGTACGTGGACTTCATCGTCGAGGACTACGCCAACGCGCAGGCCAACAGCCAGCTCCTGGACCGCTACGTGCGGCCGTCGGCCATCGCGCTCGGCAACGCCGTCGAGAACGACCTGTTCGCGCTCTACAGCTCGCTGACGGGCACCTCGGTCGGCACGAGCGGCACCGACATCACCGCGGCGACGGTGCGCTCGGCGCGCAAGGTCCTCAACGACGCCAAGGTGCCGCTGCAGGACCGCACGCTGATCGTGTCCGACAAGGACGAGATCGCGCTGCTCGGCGACGCCTCGCTCCAGAACTACTGGGCGATGGCGCGGCCCGAGGGCGTGGCCGAGGGCTCGCTGGGCCGCCTGTACGGCTTCGACGTGTTCGTGTCGCAGCTCGTGCCCGTCGTGAACGGCACGCCGAACAGCACCAAGAACCTGGCCTTCCACCGCGACGCCATGCTGCTGGCCACGCGGCCGTTCCGCGACCTCCCCGCGGGCTCGGGCGTGCAGGCCGCCAGCATCGTCGATCCCGAGACGGGCCTGGCCCTCCGCGTGCTCTACCAGTACGACATGGCCAATCGCGGCGTGCATGTCGGCTACGACATCCTCTACGGCGTCGTGGCGCTGCGCCCCGGCTCGGGCTCGGTGGTCCTGAGCTAAATGCCCCCCCGCTTCGTGGTCAACCCCGGCGGCGCCGTCCACTCCGTGGCCCCCGCCCAGGCGGAGGTCCTGCTCCCGCAGGGCTTCCGCCTGGCCTCCCCCCCGGAGATCGTCGCGTGGCACGTCGCCCAGGGCCTAGAGTGTGCGGCCGAGGTCGCCGACGCGCTGGCCCGGGGCCTGGAGGACCTGGCCGCGGCCGCCGAGCGCCATTCCGCGCGGAATACCGAGGAGACGCATGGCCCGAGAGACGATGGCGGCGCTCATCACCCGCCTGCGCCGCCTCGTCGGCGATCCCGCGGGCGCTAGTCAGCACTTCGCCGACGACGCGCTCCAGGACTGGCTCGACGCGCACAAGCGGATTGTCCGCTATGCCGCGCTGCGCCCCGAGCCGACGCCGCGGCCCAACTCCGGGCTGCTCGACTACCTGGACTACTACAGCACGCTCGGCGACTGGGAGGACGGCGCGCAGCTCGTCGATCAAGCCTGGGTGCCGCTCACGCCCGCCAGTAGCGACCCGCTCGTCGGCCACTGGACGTTCAGCGTCAGCACGCTGCCGCCGGTCCTGATCACCGGCGCCGTCTACGACCTCTACGGCGCCGCGGCCGACGCCTGCGAGGCTTGGGCGACCGAGCTGGCCCGTGCCTACGACGTCCAGAGCGACCAGCAGCTCCTCCGGCGCTCGCAGATGCGGCAGGGCCTGCTCGCCCAGGCGGCCGAGTATCGCGCGAAGGCCTGGGCCGAGTGCATCCCGCTCAGTCGCCCCGACGTGCCCGCGGACTTCTGGGGCGAGGGCCTCCCCGACTGGAGATCCGTTGCTATCGACTGGTGAGCTGGCCGCCCTCCAGGCGGACTTCGCGCAGCTCCTGGACGAGGACGCCGTCGTCCTGACCGCGGCGCTCGCGCCGGACGGCAAGGGCCACGACACCACGACCTGGCCCGAGCCGGGCACGGCCGTGCGGGCGCACCGCGCCGATCGGCCGGTGACGACCCTCGAGACCACGCGCGGCAGCCGTGTGGTGAGCGCGACGAGCTGGTACATCTCGCTCCCGCGCGGCACCGCTGTCGCCCCGCCCGACCGCATTCGCTTCACCGACGGCAGCGTGTACGAGGTGCAAGCCGTCGTCACGCGGAAGACGTGGCTGTTCCTGGTGCGCGTCCAGGCCGAGCAGGTGGCGGGCTAATGGCGAACCCGCTCGGCCTCCAGCTCACCAGCCGCCTCGACGCGACGCTGCTCGACGGGCTCGCCAAGAACCTGCACGCCCAGGTTGACGCCGCGGTGCGCAAGGCCGCGGCCGACGTCGAGGCGCAAGCCAAGACGACCGTGCCCGTCGACACCGGCACGCTCAAGAACAGCCTCCAGACGACCTACCCGGACGATCTCACCGCGGTGGTGGGCACGGCCGTCGAGTATGGGCCGTATGTAGAGCTGGGAACGAGATTCATGGCAGCCAGGCCGTTTCTCTACCCAGCCGCTGAGAAGGTGCGCCCCGAGTTCGAGGCGGCGGTCAAACGGGTGTTGAAGGAAGCGTGAACGAGCTCGATCCGATCGACGCCTGGCTGGCGGCGCAGCTCGCCGCCACCGTGGCCAGCTACCCCGCCCCGACCCAGCGGCTGTGCAGCGACCCGCCGGCGCCGGCCACGACGCCCTATCCGTTCGTGCAGTGGCAGTACCTCGGCGGGCCGGGCGACACCAACTGTCTGGGCGACCAGCGCTGCCTCGTCACGGCGGACTACCTCGTCGAGGCCGTGGTCGACGAGGACCACTACGCCGCCCTGGCCCCGGTGGCCGATGCCATCGACGCGGCGCTCCACGCGCAGCACGCACAGGTGCAGGGCCCGGTGCTCATCGACTGCCTGCGCCAGCGGCTCAGCCGCCGCCGGACGGTGGAGGGCGGCCAGAGCTTCTACTTCCGCGGCGGCGTGTATCGCATCTGGGCCGCGCCCAGCTAGGAGTCTTGCCCGTGGTCATCCTGGAGTACGTCGGCCCTGGCTACCAGACCGGCATCCCGGCGCGCGACCTGGTCGAAGCGGACGTGGCGGCGTTGCCGCCCGAGTGGCCGGCCGAGCGCCTCGTCGCCGAGGGCCCCTACCGCGCGGCGCCGGGCGTCACGCTGCCCCCGTACAGCCCCCCAAAAGGCCGCGCAAGCCGCAGCTCCCGCTCGGGACGCGGCACCCCCGCCCCGGCTGAGGCGGCCGCTAACGCCAGCTAGGTAGCCGGCCCCGCCTTTCACCCCCTTAGCGCGGCCACGCTCGGCCGCCGTGACCGGCCCGCCGCGGGCCAGCACCGGCAAGGAGAAACCGACAGTGGCCACTGCATTTGGCAAGGTCCAGCGCGGCGCCGAGAGCGTCGCGGGCACCGCCGTCGCCGCGACCGCGCGCCTGATGGGCGAGTACACCGCGGAGTGGGACGACCAGACCGTCATCGACCTCCAGGAGACGATGCGCGGCGATCTGAACGCCTACCACATCGGCGACGACGAGAAGCTCGCCGTGGCGGCGGTCGCCAAGCTCGACGGCACCCTGCTGTTCGAGGACTTCGTGTACTGGCTGCTCGGCGGCGTGGCCGGCAACGTCACGCCGACGGCGGACAGCGGCACCCCGACCCCGGCCCAGACCTGGGTCTTCGAGCACAACCAGAACGCCCCCGACCCGATCACCCCGGCCGGCGTCGCCACCTACGAGTTCGGCGACGACACCCTCTGCGAGGAGATGGAGTACGGCCTGGTCCGCAACTTCGAGTTCTTCTGGGGCGTCCAGGAGCGCACGAAGCTCACCGTGAACCTCTTCGGCCGCCAGCTCAGCCCGAGCGCGTTCACGGTCCTGGCCTCGCCCCAGCGCGACGTCGAGGGCGTCGCGGGCCAGGCGTGGAAGGTCTTCCTCGACGACGTCGGCGGGACGATCGGCACGACCGAGTATCCCGGCTGCCTGCGGGGCGGCACCTTCAGCTCCGGCGACCTCTGGCTGCCCTTCCACTGCGCGAACGGCCAGCTCTACTTCAAGACCCACATCCGCCCGAAGCTCAAGCCCCAGGTGAAGCTGAAGGTCGCCGTCGACAGCAGCCTCGCCGCCTACCGCGCGAAGTTCCGCGCGAAGACGCGCCAGCTCGTGCGCCTCGAGAACACCGGCTCCGAGATCCACGCCGGCGCTACGCCCGCGAGCAAGAAGATCACGCTCGACATGGCCGGCGTCATCACCGGGATCAGCGCTATCGGCTCGGCCGTCGAGGAGCAGGTCTACACCGAGGAGCTGACCCTGATGGGCGCTTACGACCCGACGTGGGGCCACATGTGGAAGACCACGGTCGTAAATGCGCTTAGCGCGATGCCTTGACGTTAGCATGCCGCTCCTGCGTCTCGCGGCGCGTGTGACAGCCGCGGCAGAGCGTGAGGAGGTTGTCGAGCTGATTGGCCTCGCGCCAGTGCTCGAAGGCTGCGAATGGCCGCACATGGTGAACGTGCAGCGCCACCTCGGAGCGCCCGCGCCCGCGCAGTCCCGACAGCGGCAGCCGTCCCGTTCCAGGGCGGCTTGCCGCTCGGGGCTGCGGCGCCAGTGCCGCCCTCGCCAATAAGGGGAGCCACCCTTCCAGTTCCAGTGGTCGGGGCCGGCAGGACTCCCCGAGCGCTCGTAGGCTACCTGGCCCGCACAGCGTAGCGAGCAGAAGCGCTGACGCTTCGCACTATCGCCCCGAAACGCCTGGCCGCACGCCTCACATCGCGTGAGCGGATGGCGGCAGTCGGCGCAGTAGACGGCCCGCTGCGCCCCTGTGAGCACTGGGGCCCCGCATCGCGCACAGCGCCTCTCGCGCTTCGGGCGTGGCCCCGTGCGGCGCCGGTTGATCGCCACCGTGCAGCAGCGCCGGCTACAGAACTGGCGCTGGTCCGGCCGCAGCGGCGCCTCGCAGATCTCGCAGAGCATGGCCGATTGTACCACGCCCTAACGACGATGCCCTAGTCCCTATCGCAGACAAGGAGAGCACCCGCATGTCTGACGAGCTCGTGCAGTTCCCCGCGCCCAGCCTGCCGCCCACCGCCCGCCTGGTGGCGATCCCCGAGCGCCGCGAGACCCTCGACGAGTTCGAGGGCTACCCCGGCGTCGAGGTCCAGGTCTGGACCAACCCGCCCGAGCGCCTGTTCACGATCGACGCGCTGAAGGACGAGGCGGGCGAGGAGCGCCCGGCGTACTGGCTGACGGCCCAGGTCGTGAAGGACTGGAATCTCGCCGATCCCGCCGACTCGACCCGCAAGCGGCCGATCACCCCGGAGAGCCTACAGGCCCTCCCGACCGACTTCCTGGCGGAGCTGACGCGCCAGTACCACGAGCGCCGCAACGCCCCTTTAGTCCGGAAGACGAAGCCCAGCTCCGCGCCTTCTACCGAGACGGCCACGGCGTAGTCCCCCAGTTCCTCGCCGACCTGCTCGACGCCGAGCGGGTCCACATGACCATCCGCGAGTACCAGCACTGGCTGCGGGAGGAAGACGGCGCCTGGTGGATGGCGCGCATCCGCGCCGCCGATCGCATCAAGCGCGAGCAGGCCCCCGCCCGCGAGCTGCTGCAGAACCTGGCCCGCAGTAAGGCCGGGGCCCGCGGCCGCGGCATCTACCACCCCGTCGAAGGACTGCCTGAGTGACCGACATCGCCACCCTCGCCGTCGTCATCACCGCTGAGGATATGGCCTCGGCGGCGCTGCGGGGCGTCCGCGGCGAGCTGGACAAGACGCAGCAGGCGGCGCTCGCGACCGGCGCGGCGCTCACGGGGCTCGCCGCCGGCGGGGCGCTGGTGCTCGCGGACATGGGCAAGGCGGCGGCCGACTTCGAGCACGCCATGTCCCAGGTCTACGCGGTGATGAGCCCCGAGCAGCTCGCGGGCTCGCGCGACGCGCTGCGCGACTACGCGCTCGTGCTCGGCCGCGACACCGTCTACTCGGCGCGCGAGGCGGCGAGCGGACTGGAGGAGCTGGTCAAGGCGGGCGTCCAGGTGAACGAGGTCCTGGGCGGCGCGGGGCGCGCGACGCTCGACCTGGCCGCCGCCGGCGGCGTCCAGATCGCCGAGGCCGCGACGATCGCCGCGAACAGCATGAACGCCTTCGGCCGGAGCGGCGCCGAGATGGCGCACATCGCCGGCATCATCGCCGGCGCGGCCAACGCCTCGGCGATCGACGTTCACCAGTTCGGCTACTCCCTCGAGCAGGCCGGCGCCGTGGCGCATATCGCCGGCCTGAGCTTCGAGGATACGGCCACCGCCATTGCACTGATGGGCAACGCCGGCATCAAGGGGTCCGACGCCGGCACCTCGCTCAAGGTCTTCCTGCAGAACCTCATCCCGCAGAGCGCGCAGGCCGCCGCGAAGATGCGCGAGCTGGGGATCATCACCGCCGACGGCGCCAACCAGTTCTTCGACGCGAGCGGCAAGGTCAAGAGCTACGCGGAGATCGCGGGCATCCTGCAGGGCGCGCTCGCGGGCCTCACCGCGGAGCAGCAGCTCCAGGCGCTCCACACGGCGTTCGGCACCGATGCCATGCGGGCCGCGGCCGTGGCCATGCAGGCCGGCGCCGCGGGCGTGCGCGAGCTGTACGGCGAGATGACGCAGGTCACGGCAATGGACGTGGCCCGCGAGCGGCTGAACAACCTGGAAGGCGACGTCAAGCTGCTCACGTCGAGCTGGGAGACGTTCAAGATCAGCTTCGGCAGCAACCTCGCGCCGGGGCTGCGCCCGCTCGTGCAGGACGCCACGCAGGTGGTCAACGCGCTCGCCGCCCTGCCGCCCGAGGCGATGCAGTCCGCCGCGGCGCTCGCGAGCGTGGCCACCGTGGTCACCGGCGCGACGGGCGTGTTCCTCACGTTCGCCGCCATCCTGCCGTCGATCCAGGCGGGCCTCACGGCGATGGGCCTGACGCTGACGGGCGTCCTGGGCCCGGTGGGCCTGGTGGCCGCGGCGGTGAGCGCGCTCGCCTTGGCCTGGGTCAACGACTGGGGCAACATCCGGGAGCACACGAGCGAGGCCGCGGATCGGATCGGGACCGACTTAGCTGGGGTTGAGGCGAGCCTGACTCAGCTCGGCAGCACCGCTGCAACAACCGTCACGCAGCTCGGCGACCTGGCCAGCAAGCTCGGCGCCGCGCTGGCGCAGACGCCCGAGGGCGCGGCGGTCGGCGGCTTCTGGCAGCAGTATGGCGAGCAGGTTGGCACCGTCTTCGGCACCGCCATCAAGACGAGCACGCTACTGGCACTCGGGCCGTTTGGGCCGGCCCTTGAGCAATTCCTCCACGACAAGGGCGAGGAGGCCAAGGCGGCGGCCGCCGAAGAGGGCAGGCGGATCGGCGCCGACTTCGTGGAGAACGCGGCCACCGCCGCGGCGGCCGCGGCGCCGCAAGGGGCGAGCCTGTTCGGTGTCGCGGCCGAGACGCTGGTCAAGGAATTTGAGGGCCGCGGGTTCAGTCCCGACGCGGCCCGCGAGGCCGCCGCGCTCTACATGGACCAGATGGTCGCGGCGCTGGAGAGCAAGCGCCCGGACCTTGCGGGCGCGGGCCTGGACCTCTCCGACGCCATCGCGACCGGCCTGGATGCCGGTCGCCCCCACGTTATCAACGCCAGCGAGCGCATCGCCAGCGAGGTGGGCGCCTCCCTCCAGAGCGCCAAGGGGAATGTCGAAGCCGCCGTGGCGGACATTCTGACGGCCGAGGCGGCGCTGGGCCACGGGGCGGACTCCCCGTCGGCGCAGCAAGCGGTCGCGCAGATCCTGCAGCGCGCGAATGCCCTCAATACTCCGTCACACCTGAAACGCTGGGTAGAGATGCTTGAGCTTGATCCGGGCATCGGCCGTGGTGAAGCGCCAGTCGATCCGCTGGCCGGCGGCGTTGCGGGCGGCGACCCAGGCCGCGACTTCCTG